>Ga0070747_1000041_pt1 | contig 52666 bp, 74 predicted proteins | sample VirMetDEL_Mar_31_FD_77321 | JGI IMG/M metagenome (GOLD analysis project Ga0070747, IMG submission 77321) | Aqueous microbial communities from the Delaware River and Bay under freshwater to marine salinity gradient to study organic matter... | ecosystem: Environmental > Aquatic > Marine > Coastal... | reverse complement strand
GGCGCATACTGATCGCTGTTTGCCTGACATTTTCAAATCTATAGCGATCCACCACAGTTGCCTTATGTAACCTGTTGATTTAATTGAAACGGAACTAAGCGCCGCCTTGCTTTCCACCACTTTTCCCCGCCTTTTCCAAGTTGGTTTAATTGTGCATAAGGGCTGTCATCGAATACACATAATGGATCTGACAACCAACAATCAGCTAATCAAGGAAGGTCATGGAAGCGTATCAAGCAAACCTTAAGCGCGGGTCAATCCCAAGAGTCTCGCACAATCAAGTCATGGCTCAGCGTGGCCCCCAACACAACAGAACCGGATGCCAGCAGCGAGCTGTCAATTTTGATTACTATCAGGATTACATCATTACTGCAAAGACCAAGGAGGATCTGGAGGCCGTAAGACGAGGTATCCATACCGACCGAGCTTATTTAGGTGTAACGAACGCTAACCGGCTCAGAGCCAATCTTGTTCGCAAGTACAAGGGGTTGAAATCGTAATGACAGACAAACGAAGCGCAGTAGAGATTGCCGAAGACCTTCTTGGATCATGTGAGTATTTTGATTTAATGGATTTGAGTTGTGAGGACATCACCACGATTGAAACAATAACCATGAGGTGCGAAACCTGTGGTTGGTGGTGTGACCCAGACGAGATTAACTTCGATGAATTTGATGAGCCATTTTGCAACGACTGTTTGGAGCAAGCATGAATAAGTACAGAAAGGAATTACCAGAGACCGGTCAGTTTGTATTGGTCTGGGATTACGATGGCAAGGTCTGGTCTGATACCTTCAAATGGTGCGACTCTCACTTGCTGCATTACGCTGGGTATTCAGATGGATGGGGTCAGGCCGTCGAGGACATGGATGTGGGGTGGCTTGTTCTGCATGAGGATGAGGCTGGAGGGTGTCGATTGATTGACGTTATTGTTTTCGATGAGTCGATTGATCGCAAGTCTGCTTTGATTGACAAGACTATAAACTCAGAACTGTCCGATCACCAAAATTACGGGCATCACCCTTACGAGCTATTGCGTCAAATTATGACGGGCAAATCTTTTGATGAGGCACATTTGCCTGATGGAGTTGCCGCGTATCCCTCCGCGATACCGTACCCTACGGCTGGACTAAAACATGAAACTTAGAATCCATATCAACCAGCACGTTATTCGCCGTAACGCTAAAGCCAGAGCCGAAGACCCTCATCATGTAATGGAGCCTTGCATCACGGTCAAGAGTTACAAGGACAACACCTACGGCAGCTCAGTTGAGATACTCGGCCCTAGCACAGTCGTATACAGTCCAGACAAACCTCTGTCTTGCGGGGCTAAGGTTTGGATCGAGACTGAATCTGAAGTGATTGTGAATTAATCAAAAGAAAGCCTTGCTTATCTCAAACAGGTAAGTTAATCTTACCTTTCTGGAACGAACCAGACTTGCACTTAACAACCAAAACGAGGGGTGGCCAATCATGGGCTAGTTAACAGGTTTAGCGCCATTACCTGATGAGGCGCATTGTAAGAGATTCAGAAAGGGCAATATCCATCTTCCGGTATGGCAGAGAAACCGGATCTTTAAGGGGTGATCAACCTATAAATTGATCACCCCACTTTAAAAGTAGTTTTATTTGATGTGTGGCGGTGCTGAGAATCGAAGAAGCCTGAGGCATTAAGTGAACGCATAAGAGCGGTCATGCCGTATCGGTTGATTAGATGGACGCACTAATCGAAGAAAGCTGGAGTTAACCGACCAGCCCACACTTCAAATAAATCAACTAAACAATAACGGTGAATAAAATGGTAATTTCAAAAGAGTTTCAGATAACTGGAGTGATAACTAGGACTTCCGGTGGATGGTCTGAGCGACACTTGTTCGCGCTGACCCACTCAAAGAAGTATGAAATGAGAGCCCTTACCCTAACTATGTTTTTCTTCGCTGTTGATATTGGCTGGAGTTCACCATGCAGCCGGCGGTCGTAAATATGAAAGATATGGTCGAAATGATCCTAAACCCAATGATGAGAAGGGCTCCGAATGGCAAGATAAGCGAGAAAATGCTTGATGCTTTTTTACTCGGACTGCCTCCAAGGGTGAAAGGTCCGAAAGGTTCCGGAAGAACCAGATATAAGCTCTGGGCATCTGAGAACTGGGGTGTGAGTTTAGATTCTGTTGTGAGAGCAGCAAGGAAGAGAGGAGAGTGAGTATGAGCACATTGGTTGAAAGGTTGAGGGGTAACGCAGCTCTAGTGAGTAAGCGAACCCACATGATTACGTCTCCTGAAATATTCCTAGATGCGGCCCAGCGCATAGAGGATCTTGAGGGTGAGTTAATGGAGTCTCACAATATGCTCAGGGCGGAAAAGTTACGCAATAGCCTAGCCAGCCTGAGGTCGAAATGAAACAGTCAAAAGTGGAATCTCTAATCGAGGCAGCCATAAACGTAATCATCGGATCGGTGATTGCCTTAATTAGCCAGTTGATATTATTCCCCATGTTCGACATACACATTACGTTCGGAACTGACATGGTTTTAGTGGCTTGGTTTACAGCTATCAGCCTTGCTAGGAGCTACATTATCCGGCGATGGTGTGATGCTGAATTACATAGAATCGCGTCGCTAATTGCTGGTCGATTTGGGGCTTATGGGTGATGGGGCCAACATCAACCCTACAAATAGAGGTGTGGGCCAAAACAATCCCAAACTGTGTAACAAGGTCGGTTTATAGGTCTATTTGGCAAAGAAGGAATGGTTATTTGGAAGCCCCTTGCAAGCCCCTTCGAAGGGGGTTCGTAGACCCTTGCAAGACCCTCGGAAGTATAACAGCTACAACTACAGCTACAGCTACAGCTACAACTACAACTGATTCCCTCTCCAATGGATGCCACGATAACTAAACAGAACTCCTTACCCCAGCAACTCTAGGATTTCAATTTGTGTGCAGATAGACCTTGGACAGGTGGGGTAAGATTAACTCACTTAATAACCAACAACAAAAACAATGCGAGTCACCCAATGTCATGCCAAACAGCCTTAGAGCTTAGAGAATCACTCCTCGATGAGGCGGATAGATCCGGCTACGGGGTAACTCACGGCGGAACGACTCAGTGGGATGCGATGGTTGGCGAACTTATTGATGGTAATGGGGTCGATGGCGAAATTGAATTTTTGGGGGGTGGTGAAGAATTCTCCGGCTCCCCGTCAGTGAGAATGTTTATTCGCGAGTGCCTGCAGGTATCTTAATTCCACAAAGTTCTTGACAGGGCGTCTAGGTAAGTATATCTTACCCAGCGTAATGCTATAAATACGCATTCTTTAATTAACTTAAATGGGGATTTGCACTCATGCTTGATGACGATAACGGTTTGATCTCAGATGATAATTGGGTGTTGTCGATGGATGACGAGGCTTGGTTTTGAGTAAAGAAGGAATTATCACGAAAGACCCTACAGGCTTACCAGATAACAACGGAATTGAGGGTTTTAACCTAATCGCCGCAGAATGGTCGTGCTCAGAAGGCTGGACAATCATTGTTGGCAAAGAGGGCATTTGACCTTGTACAAGATAAAGGTTTATGTCGCTCACGGGTACTACGAATACTCTGTGCCGGAAATGGACAGCGCATTGGAACACGCGCAAGTTATATCTGAGAGAGGGTCTTATCGGCGCTCTCGGCCTGATGGGGCTGTAGAGTTCCATAAGGTTGTTAAGGTTAAGGTCGAAGGGGCGGGTCTGGAGAGCGAATATCCGGATAAGTTTAAGCGAACCTAGCGTGAGAATTTAATAATTCAATGGGTGGCGATACCCAGCTTGGGCGATCCCGAGCGAATTGAATCTAGACTCTGAGCTAGTATCGCAACTCAGAACAAACACAGTAAGCCAAAGGATTGGCTGTTAAGAGCAAGGATGCTCGACCATATTTCCCGATGAGTGAAAATGGTTAGCTAATTCAGGATGAATAGCAATAAGCGCACACGTTGAGCGCAAGGATAAATCGGCGCTGAACGGTCAAACAATGGAATGGAAACTTACAGCAAGAGCTGGCTGGCTAACAAATTTGATGTTGATCGTCGCTCAATTGACACATATATCAGTGAAGTTTATGAGCCTTGCCATATTAACGGTAAGCGCCATGAGTGGAGTATCGCTGTTGCAGCTATCGCGCTTGCACCGCTATTAATCACCCGAGGCAAGGTTGAGTTAGGCGATGATGATGAGCGTGATCCTGAACGTATGGAGCCGATAAACCGTAAACACCACTACGATGCGGAGTTAAAAAAGGCTCAAGTTGAGGCCCTTCAGAGAAGTTTAATACCTGTAGAGGAAGTTAGGGAGACTGCCGCTACTGCGTTTAAGAGTTTGTCTCTTGGGCTAGATATTATCCCAGACAGGATTGAGCTTGAGTGTGGCTTAGCTTCGGATCAAATCAAATCGATGACAAGGATTATCGCTGAGCATAAATCGAATCTCATGGCTGACCTGTTAGGGGAATTCCAGTGACACATTTCGGTTCATCGGTTGAAGTCTTTTCAGAAGCTCTAGACATACTAAGACCGGCAGCTCAAATGTCGGTGTCTGAGAACGCTGCTGATAAGGTTGTTCTTAAGTCGGCAGCAATAGCTGGGCCGTTTAACCCAGAGCTTTCTCATCTAATGAGTGAGCCTGCAAATCTCTCAAGGAGTAGAGAGTTTGATTCGATAGTTTTAGTGGCTCCAGCTCAGATTGGTAAAACCCAATCTCTAGTTTTAAATGTCATGGCCGACCGGATTGCAAATAATCCGACAGACATGATGCTCATCGAGAAGAGTCAAGGTGATGCGCGAGATTTCTCCGCCACCAGATTCGACAGAATGATACAGGATTCGCCCATGCTGCAGCCTTGCATGGTTTCAGGCAAGGGCAAGGATAACGTCTACGATAAGTGGACTAAGGCTGGGACGATAATTAGATTCGCCCACCCATCAAAGAATGCTTTGGCGGGAAAGCCAGTACCTTTGATGCTCATGACGGATTATGACCGTTATCAGGACAACATTGGTAAGGAGGGTGGCGTATTTGAACAGGCCGCTCAACGTCCGAAAAGTTTTATGTCGAAAGGTATGGTAATTGCCGAATCGACACCAGCAAGACCAGTTATAGACCCTAAATGGGTGGCATCGGAAGGGAGTCATGAGGCTCCACCTACAAGTGGAATTCTCGGGCTGTACAATACAGGTGATCGAAGGATCGCTTATGGGCAATGCCCTCATTGTGATGATTACTTCATTCCGAACCCAAACCCAGATCTTTCGTTATGGGTTCCGGAGCATGGAAGTCCGGAAGAACGTGCAGACCAAGTATGCCTTAAGTGCGTATTATGTGGAGGTCTGATAGAGGTAAGTCAGGAGCGAGAATTCAGAGCCTCAGGAGCATGGGTTAAGGAAGGTCAGGGAATTGACCGTAGTGGAAATCTAATCGGTCTTGGCCGTCAAAGCAAGAGAGCGTCGTTTTGGGTTTCGGGTTGGTTTGCCAGTTTTAATAGCTGGTCAAATTTAGCCTTAACATATATCCGCGCAAAGGAAGACTTTGAGCTGAACGGATTAGAATTATCGCTGCAAAATACATGCAATCAGATGTTTGCCAGCCCGTATATCGAGCAGGCAAGAAGATCAGAGGTTCAGGGCTTCGAGAAATACAAGGAGAGAGCCATTGACACACCTAAATTCCATGTTCCTGAGGGAGTTAGAGTCATCATTACATCGGTTGATGTACAGGGTGGCGCTAAGGCTAGGTTCGAGGTTTTAAGGACTGGTTTCGGTAAAGGAAATAGAACTTGGCCGATGGATAGATTTGCATTGGTTGACTCTAAGCGTGGAGGTCGAATAGATCCATCCACAATGATTGAAGACTGGGATATTTTAACCGATTTGTCCACAAGCACACTCAAGCTTGGCGGCGATCAAGAGTTAATGAATCACATATTATGCGTCGATTGCGGCGGTGAGGATGGGGTTTATGACAGGGCTCTAGACTGGTATAGGGAGCTTAGCTTTCAGGCTCAAGATAGGGTTTGGCTAGTTAAGGGAGACAGTAAGACGTTTAAGGCGTCACAGTCGGCCCCATTGGTTAATAAGACCATGCCTGACTCTACAAAAAGGTCAGGGTCTAAGGTTTCAAGCACGGGCGATGTTCCGGTGCTAATGGTGAACACTCACCGCCTTAAAGATATGGTCTATAACGACCTTCAAAGGGATGAGGATGGCAATGGATTTGTCACATTCAGCTCTGATTTTAAAGACGCTCATTACGAAGAATTATTTAATGCCGAGGTCAGGGGTTCCGATGGATGGGATCAGATCAGAGGTAAAGCCAACGAGACGTTCGACTTATTTACTTATGCCAGAGCAGTCTGGCATCACATAGGCGGACATGAGATTGATTGGCTCCGGCCCCCAATATGGGCTGCTGAAATGGACACAAACTCTAACGTCATAACTAAGGGCGTCAGACAAACAATTAAATCACGACCGAGGCGAAGGGTTAGAAATGGCGGATAGCACCGAATTAGCTGCAAGGTTGGAGATTTTACAGGACGCTATGGCTTCCGGTGAATTCAGCGTTAAGCACAACGGCAGGGCTGTAACTTATCGCAACCTTGATGAAATGCTGGCTCTTGAGGCCAAGTTAATCAAAGAGATTAATGGCTCAGCAAAGCCGTACAAAAAATCATATCGGCTGTGTGTCGATAGGGGGCTTTAATTGATATTAGACTCTTCAGGGTTGCCGATCTCCAGCGCAGACAATCTAAAGCAGATGGGCCGATCAACTAATTACGTCTCTGGATCAAGGGGTCGTAGAGCAGGCTCGATGACTACCCGAAAGGCTGGGCCAAACTCTGCGGTTGTTGCCGAGCTTAGGGTTATCCAAGGCAGATCTCAGGACGCTTCTCGTAATTCGCCGCACATAAAGAATGCTCACAGGCAGCTAGTAAGTCATGAGATAGGTTCTGGCATAAAGCCTAGGTTCGAGCTAAAGAACCCCAAGTTAAATGACGCTATCACGGAGTTATGGAGTCAGAGCTGTAAAGAGCTGGTTTCTGATGGCGTTGGCAATTTCTACGCTGGCCTAAGATTGATATCACGGGCGCGTAATGAGTCGGGCGAGGTATTTATTCGTCGCAGACGTAAGCAGTCAAGATCTAGTCTTGCTGTCCCGATTCAGGTTCAGATTCTTGAGTCGGAAATGTTAGATGCGTCATACGATGACCTGCTGACTAACGGAAATATAGTTCGGGCTGGGGTTGAGTTGAATCGATCTGGTGAGCGCGTCGCTTATCACTTCTTTATCAATCATCCAGACGAAAAAATAGGTTTTAGTGGATTAAGTAATGAGCGCGTTCGAGTTTTAGCGAAGGATGTTATTCATCATTTCATACCAACCCGAAATGGTCAGCTTCGCGGGGTTCCGATCAATAGCGCGTCGTTGTTTAAGAACGCGAACCTAGAGCAGTATGACGATTACGAATTAGAGCGCAAAAAGCTTAAATCGGCATTCACTGGGACAATTGAAACGGAAGCTAAATGGAATGATAAAGGCCAGCAGCTCGACGCAATAACGGGCCAGCCAATTACCGGCGATGAAGAAACTCCCGACGTAAGTACAACGGCAGGATCAATCACTGAGTTGGCGGCAGGCGAAACACTCAATCTATTTGATGCTGAGAAGGGTGGAGAGTTCTATTCGGACTACATGCGACAACAGCTAATGTCGATTGCCAGTGATCACGGAATCCCCTACGAGTTGATGAGCGGGGACTGGTCCCAGATAAAGAGTGATCGTTTATGGCGTTCTGCGATGAACAGCTTTAAGCGAGAGATTGGCGCGATACAAGATATTTACATGGTTGGTCAGGTGTGCGCCCAAGTACAGGCATGGTGGACGGATGCAATAGTCCTTCACGACCGATTAACACTACCAAATTATTCCACTCAAAGAAGTGAGTACCTTAAGTGCGATTGGACGCCACAAGGCTGGGCATACGAACACCCTGTCCAAGATCTGCAAGCGGCTAAGCTGGGAATCGAAATGGGCTTAACCACAGTCCACTCAGAGGCTCGTAAAAGGTCAGGCGACGCAAAGTCAGCTCAGGAAGAGAACGTCCTTTACAGGGCTAGACAGAAAGAGCTGGAAGACGAACATAACTTAACAGAGGACGTTGACAAGAATGAATCTGACTCAGATAGCAACTAGGATTTACAACACGCCGTTAATGCTGGATCAGGACTACGCCGCAGTGTTCCTGACGGCCATCGCTGATCGCATCGGGATGACTGAAATTGTAGGTTCTGACGCTGAGAAAATCAGTGCAGATTCTCGTATGTTTTCGGGCAATAATTCACGCAGGAATGGTAGGTCGTATCAGGTAGAGCAGGGAGTTGCGATTATACCTGTAGCGGGGACTCTTGTTAATAAGAGTGGCTATATAGGGCCAAGCTCAGGCGTACAAGGATATGACGGAGTTCAAGCTCAATTTATCGAGGCTGTAGACGATGCGTCTGTAAGTAAAATACTTTTTGATATCGATTCTTCAGGTGGCGAAGTTGCCGGATGTTTTGATCTTTGTGATTTTATCTACCAGTTCCGAGGCGAGAAGGAGACGGTAGCCTTTATAGGTGAGAAAGCCACAAGCGCCGCATACGCATTGGCGTCATCCTGCGGCAGTATTTATACCCCAAGGACGGGGATATCTGGGTCAATTGGAGTTTTGATCGCCCACCAAGAGGTGTCAGGGAAGATGAAAAAAGAGGGCCGCAAGGTCACTTTAATCCATTCCGGAGCACACAAAGTAGAAGGCAATCCATACGAAGTTCTCCCAGCAAAGGTCCGAGAGAATATGCAGGCTCGAATAGACTCAACCAGAGTCATGTTCGCCAGCACGGTAGCAAGAAATCGAGGCATGTCAGTCGAGTCAGTGATGGCTACTGAGGCCGAGGTATATCAAGGGTCGGAGGCAGTCGAAGTCGGCTTGGCTGATGGCGTAATGTCATACAACGAGGTATTAAACAAAATGATTAACGAAAGCAATGATGAGGTGGTCCCAGTAAGTGCTGGTGCTACTGCAAGTGCCGATGCTACCGCTGAAATTGCGGACGTAGAGGCTCCAGAAGCTACAGCCACAGTTGAAACTGTAGTTGAGTCCGCAGACCCAGAGGCTTCTATGGATGCCGGTGAGCTTGCGACGCTTTGCTCAAACGCAGGTGTTCCGCACCTAATCGCAGGTCTTATTGCTTCTAAAGCAACGGCCTCAACTGTAAACGACAGCATCCAAAGCTATGACGCATTGCGTGATGTTCTTACTGCTGCAGAATTCACCGCTGAGCAAACCGCTTCAGTTTTGAGTAACGGGTCTAACCCCGCTGAAGTTGCCCGAGCCATCCTAGATGCTCAGTCGGCTGACGAGGACATTTCAGCCCACATTCCCGCGAGTGCTCAAAAAGTAACTCGTAACTTATACGCCGTTTACGACAACAAATAAGGAGATTTTTTAATGGCTACATCTACAGAAACAAACCACGCAGGAGAGTTTATTGTCTCCGAGGCAAAGGATTACCTAAGCCGAGACAATGTAACAGTCCTTACAGGCACTAACTTCTCGGTCGCTGGATCGGTTGTTGAGCTTGACACAGGCAAATATGTGCCGCTAGTTGCCGGATCAGGCAATCCTGTTGCGGTGTTATACGACGCTGTTGACGCTTCAGGCGCTGACGTTGTTGGGGCTGTTGCTTTGACGCGAATTGCGACGCTGCAAGAGTCTCGCCTGACCTATACGGGCGACGTTAACCTCGACGCAGAGAAGGATGCCATTAAGGTAATTCTTCTTTCACAAAACATTAAAGTCGTTTAAGGAGAAACACTAATGGCAAATTTTAACACGGACGTTTTCGAGCTTGAAACACTAACCGCCGCCGTACAGGATATTGAGTACATTCCGCAGCGAATTACTGAGTTGGGCTATTTCTCAAATGAGGGCATTGATACAACTGATGTTCGCTTGGATTTCGGCGCTGATTCTATTGAGTTGGTTCCTGCTGCTGCGCGTGGCTCAGAGCCAAAACAGCGCGAGATCAGTAAGTACAAGTCTCGCAACTTCAGCACAATACACCTTCCTCAACGCTCCAGCGTCCAAGCGTCAGAACTCCAGAATGTTCGCGCATTCGGAACGCAAAGCGAGACTGAGGCAGTTTCAGCTAAATTGGCGAAGAAGGTCAAAAAGCATCACGACGACATTATGTACACCCAAGAGCATTTGCGTATGGGTGCGCTTAAAGGGATCGTTTATGATGCGGACGGCACAAGCGTACTGTTGAACCTTTTCACGGAAATGAGCGTGAGCCAGACAACGGCTGACATTCTTGTAGCTACAACCACTCCTCGTACTGATGTTGTTGCAATTAAGCGACAGATCAAGACTGCATTGGGCGGTGTAGGCTTTAAGGGAGTTCGCTTCTTGTGCTCACCTACTTTCTTTGACGCATTCATTGAGAACGCTGAAGTGAAAGAGCAGTATTCACGCTATATGGATAGCGGCATGAACCGTGATGACGTTCGCGCTGGGTTTTCTTATGGCGGCGCTATCTTTGAAGAGTACGAAGGTACTTCTCTTGTGAAAATTGAAGATAACACTGCGTATGCGGTTCCAGAAGGCGTTAGCGGACTGTTTCAATCTTATTACGCTCCTGCTGACTACAACGAGACCGTTAACACAATGGGCTTGCCAATGTACTCTAAAGGCTGGGAAAAAGAGGGCGGCAAAGGCTGGATTGTGGAGACTCAATCCAACCCTCTGCATATCTGCACACGCCCTACTGCAATCGTTAAAGTAAGCAACGCTTAATCTTTAATGCGTAGGGAACAACGAATTGCCGTGAGTACATTCCGTGCTCACGGCCATCTAGCAAACTTTCAGCCAGTTGTCGGTACGGCTAGGGATATTAAATTCCTAGACCATCACGGCATCGAGGTCATGGGTGAGCGGGATGAACTTGTTGTTATCGCAGACGCGATTGAAGTATTGGCATCAGCGTTACCAGAATACGAGATTGGCGACATTCTCGTTTCTGAAGATGACGGTATCTCATACGAGCTTGGAAGGACTGTCAAGGACGATGGTTATTTCAAGCTCATTGAGGTTACGTTTTGAGTTTAGAGTTTAAGCCAGTGAATATGAGCAAGTTGATGGAGGTCTACTCTGTAGCGCCAGTTGTTAAGGCTCATAAGATGGCTTTAAGAGACACAGGTAAGAATGTTTTAACCGAGTTAAGTAAGCAGGTTCGCGCCGAGTACAACGTAAATGCGGCGACGGTTAAGAGCAAGACATTCCTACGAGCGGACAATAAGGAGTCCGGTCGAGTATCGCTGGGATTCAGGGATTACAGACCGAACCTTGGAAGGTTTGGCACAAGCCAAGCTAAGACTGGCTGGAGAGTCAGCGTCAGAAAGGGTGGTGGGAGCAGTCTAGTCAAAGGCAGCTTTAAGATAGCTAGAATTAGCCATGAGTTGATTTGGGCTCGACTGACCGCAGAAGAAAAAGCCTCATCCAAATACAAGAAGAGGAAGTCCGGCATCAAGGTTTTAAGGACGATATCTGTTCCGGAAATGGCTGGCGCGGTAGCAAATAACGGCAAGCTGGACGCGCTAATGCAAACACAGTACGCCAAGAGATTTAATCATCATTTTATGAGAGCGATAGGGCTTAGACCATGAATGTAGTGCAGTTACTTGAGGACACCAAGGATACAATCCTTGCTTACAGTGACGGTGGCGGTGGCTTTCTTTTCAAGGAGGCTGGTCTGTACACTCACATGAAGGCGTTGAAGGATAATAAGAACCCTTCCGTCTGGATAACGCCGCATAAGGTGTCATCTTCCGGTTCTGATTACACTGGCTCGACTGTACAAAAAAAGGATCATTATTTTGCTTTCAATATCGCATGCCGTTTAGAGGATCTTGACGCATGCCAGAAAGCATTAAGCAATATTTATACCGGTTACGAATACGTCGATTCGGACGATTTGGCTCGGAATAATCCGTATTCCCAGATGGAGCACGTTGGTGGCGAGTTGATTGACACTCATTCTGTCTTTCTTCTATGGGGCGAAGTTTACACAACATTTAAAGTCGGAGGCTAATGTGCCAAGGAAATTCAGAGACAAGGAAGGAAATGTAGTTATTAAGGGCTCAACAATTGAGACTAAGATTATTGCATCAAATAAACCGGTGGATAAGCCAGCAAGTGTTGTGCCAGAAGCCAAGCCTAAAGCAAACATTAAAGGGGATAAGTAAGAGATATGGCCGGAATTAAAATTAACGCTAAAGCAAAGGCTATGTACGGAAAAGTCCAAGCAGTTTTTGGTACGGGCGAAACTCTTGCTACGACCGATATTGTTCGCACCAAGGCGCTTGAGTTTGATGCCCTTACTGGCGAACGAGCAAGCATTGAGTATGACGGCAGTTCTGGCCGAGATACCGTTGAACGTGCTACAAGCCAAACAAACACAGTTAAGTGGGAAATGGATTTAATTGGTGGCGGCGATGATGGCGGGACAGCTATTTTTGAGCCTCCTTGCGCTCCATTCTTACAGGCTTCCGGATGGGACATGGATACTTCGGTGGCAAATGAAGTGACATTCTCCTTGTCTGATCGGACGGCGATAGATGTTGTTACTCTCGCTGTAAACCAGAAAGTGACCACAAACAGCCCTACCAGCTTTGATGTTGATCAGTATAAGACTATTGATGCGCGTGGAACTGCTGGGATGGACTTCTCATCTGACTTCCCTAAGTTGATGTTCAATGACTTTGTTGGAACTTATGTAGAGCCTGCTCGGGTGGATGCAACAGCCCTTGGGACTACACAGCCAACATCATTTGTCTCGCCATTGCCATTCTCCGCAGCCAGCTTTACGACGTTGACGTTTAATAGTCAGGCACTTTGCGCTCACTCATTAGTTATTCCTAAATTGGGCTGGACTCAAAGCCGGACTGACGTTGTTAATTGCGCTGAGACTAACTTGATGGAAGAGAAAATGACCATCGATATTACGTTCATGATGCTTGATATGGACTCTAGTAATATTTGGGCTTGGGCTAATGATCTGGCTGGCTTGAACTACTACGATTTCGCTTTGGTGTTCGATACTCGCGTCGGCCATATATTGAAGCTAGACGCTGTTTGTCGGATGGTCAACCCTAAGCTTGTTGCTCTAAGTGACGGCAATCAGGGCATTCAATGTCAGCTTGAAGTGCGCTCTGATGAGTTAACTTTCGGCTGGTACGCAGCTTAATAGAAAAAGGCCCCTCGGGGCTGGCGGGTGTTGTTGTTGACCGTGACGACACCCGCAATCTTTCTACGGTCAAACAGGTAAGATTTTCTTACTTTAACGGTAAACGGTGATTGATATGAGTGGTTTAAAAATACGCGGTCTAGAGCAGCACGTTCAGGTTCCAATAATTATCGAGCTTCCCGACGAGGAAGAGGTCAAGTTTACGGCCAGCTACGTTCGGATGACTATTAGCGAACAGAAGAAGATGGTCAAGCAGTCTCAGGGGCGAAGCAAGAAAGTTCAGAAGATTCAAGAGCAAATTGAAACAGCTCTTGAGGCCGAGGACGATGACGGCTTTCCAGACATTGACGACAAGCTGCTTGAAGGCTTGGGCGCTGAAATTGATAGCATTATTGATGAAGGTGAGGACGCAGCATTGAGCCGGCTCAAGGGATGGGATCTGAAGGACAGCGAAGACAATCCGGTTGAGTTCAATAAGGCGAACCTCAAGGAAGTAGTTGACAGTCCGGTATATCGTCTTGCGCTTGTGTCTGGTGTGTGGAGCGCCACCGGTGGTCGCATAAAAAACTAGAAGAGGCTGGGGTCTGGCTCGGAACCCCCGCTGATAGCCAGCCAGCACTGATTCTAGAACGATTAGATGAGGAGCTGGCTGATGCAGTTTTCATGGGCTTCGATGAGGAGTCCTACAAGGCCGCACAACACGAGCGCGATGGCATAGAGGAGTTTGAGCTATTTGAAGAAAACATTCACTCGTTCAACCTATTCAACAAAGAACTCTCTACTCAGAGAGTGTACGCCTCAGACCAAAGCGGTCTGAAGTTCATAGGGCTTAACTACACAGGCGTTATGACCTATCTCAGGACCCAATTTTCACGGAAGAAAAGTGGGCGCATTTTAGAAGATTTGCAAGCCATCGAACAAGGATTAGTGAGAGCAAGGAATGACCAGACAAAGACAGGAATATCTTCTTGAGTTAACCGGAAATTCCACCGGCGCTGTTAAGGCATTATCAGCCACAACAAGAGCCGCGAAAAGTCTCAATGCTGAGCAGTCCTTAGCAAGCAAGTCGATACGCAGGTACAATCAGGACGTTCAAAATTCTACCACGTTGTCTCGCAACTTCGGTCGAGCTTTGGGCGGATTGTCTCTGCTTACGTTAGCCAGAAACTTCGTACAGACCGCTGATGCAATGACTTTGCTGAATGGCCGTCTTAAGTTGGTCGTTTCCGGCACATCAGAATTCAATAAAATACAGCGCGAACTATTCAGGGGCGCTCAGGACGCAAGGGCTGATTTAGAAGCCTACTCCAGTTTCTATGTTCGTTTGGCCCAGAGAATGGGTACGGCGAAGACTGCTGGATTAGAGCTAACTCAGATTACCTCGCTCGTTTCAAAGTCACTCGCTCTGGGTGGCGCAACAGCAAAAGAAACCTCCGCATCACTCTTACAGTTATCTCAGGGCCTAGCCTCTGGCGTACTTCGCGGCGATGAGTTCAGATCATTGAGCGAAAATGCTGTCGGGTTAATGGCGGCAATTGCTGACGGTGCTGGCGTTACTCAAGCAAGACTTAGAGAGCTTTCTATTGAGGGTGCTCTAACCACAGAATACATCCTCACCGCATTACAGAAATCAGCGCCTCTAATTAGAGCGCAATTCGCATCGCTGCCCGTCACATTCGGTCAGTCCATACAGATCCTGTCCAATGAGGCCCAGAAGGGTATCGCGTCTCTCAATGACGTTTATGGCGTAACAGAGACACTTGGCGAGGGAGTTATATACCTCTCCCAAAATCTCGACGTTCTGGTGACAGGGTTCGGTTTGCTTGCGGGAACGGTTGCGGCAAACAGCCTCATATCATTCACACAGTCAATCAGGGCTGCTAGTTCAGCCACAGTTAGCAACACCACCGTCTTAATAAATGAGAATAAGGCGCTTCTGGCCAGTAATGCAAACAGCATTCGGGCGACCCGAGAAAAAATTGCCTTAGCGAAAGCTTCCTTAGTCGATGCTAAAGCGAAAGGCTCTGCCGCAGTTGCTACGAAGCGTCTGGAGATAGCCGAACAGAAGCTGGTCGGAATACAGGCCAAGAGATTGGTTCTTTCTAAGTCTCTGAACGCATCAATGAATCAAGGGGCGGCGGCAATTACTCGCCAAACTTTTGCTGTCAGAGCTATGGGGGTTGCATCAAGGGGCGCTGCTGCAGGAGTGGCGTTACTGGGAGGCCCAGTAGGTGTAGCCGCTATAGCTGCGTTCGCTCTCTACAGTTTTGCTAAGTCCGCTAAAAGTGCTGAAGACCAGTCGCTTGACTTAAGGAGCCGTCTTGAGGATTTGGGCGTTGAGTTTCCGGAACTAACCGACAAGGTTAATGGCTTCAATGAGGCCATGCAAGACCGGACGATGCTCGACCTTAATGAAAAGCTGGCTAAAAGCCAAGAGGAGTTAAGGAAGACTAGCGAATCATACGAGGAGTTGCACAGGCTTCAGTCCTTAATGGAGGAAGGCTCTACAGGTGGTGCGGCATGGTGGGGCGATAATGCGGAGGCTGTCGAGTTCTATAACGAAAAGCTTGCAGCCCTCGGAACCAATATGGGGCTGGTTGCGCTTGAAGCAGAGATACTTTCTGAGAGGATCGCGCAACAAGAAGAACACCTTCAAAAAGTTGCGGCTGCTCGGCAAGCTGAAGCTGATTTTCTAAAGACGCACACACAGGCTCAACTAACAGAAAAGAAAGCCATCGATGAGCTTAATGAGTCCATCACGGCCGAGATAGTTAAGCGCAAGGAGCAGCTTGTTGAGCTTGCTCGGCTTCAAAAAATCAAACAAAGCTTAATCCAGTCAGATGGATTAAATGCTGTGTCTGTAGAGGTTGTTACACAGAAAATAAATAAGCTTACCAAGGCTGTCGATTCAAACTCTAATGCCGCTACTACGTCACTCGGAGTGGTTGATAAGGTAATTAAGAAACGTGCCGATCTTGTTAAGAAGATGGCAGACCTCAAGGCCGCTTATGGCAGAGAGGGAACGGTACTCAAGGATCTTCAGGGCGAGTATGCGCGGACTAAGGCTGAGTTAGATAAGCTTAACGAGTCTAACAAAACAACCGCTGATCTAATCAAGGAGGTTATCGCCAAATACAAGGCCGAAACCGTAAGCCTGAAGGAAACTAAAAAGGCCATTGAAGATCTGACGGGCAGCAGGGTGGCCGCGAACGCTGTTGTTAAGTCCAGCAACCTAGAGCAGATCGCGGCACAAAGGGCTACCGACGAGGTTACGGCTGCTTTAGATGAACAGTTACACATAATCAGGCTTACGGCTACTGAGGGCGAGAACGCTGCAGAAGTTTATAGGCTAATGAAGGCCGCTGCCGACAGTAATGGGACGTCCATTGCTAAGATGACTGCCAGCCAAAAGGCTAGCATTGTCGCCTTGGTTGAAGCTAAGGATGCGGCTGAAAAGTTTAATGAGCGGTTAGACGGAATATCTCAAACCTTAGCGGGAGTTATCGTCAATGGCGACAGCTTGCGTGATGCTTTAAAGAGCCTTTGGAAGCAACTGCTATTCGATCTGGTTGCTTCCGGATTGAGGGAGGCCATCCTCCAAACATTCAATTTGTTTGACGGTAACGCCAGCACGAATTTTAGCTGGGGCGCGGTATTCAACGCCTCTAAGCAAGGCGCTGGTTTTGGCGGGTCGTCTGGAGCCCCCAGTGGAAGCCCGAGCGGGACGCCTTCAGTAAGCACTCAGTTTGTAAACAGTCTTGGGGGCAAGGTTGGCCTTACATCTACTCAATCCACTGCAGCTCTCGCGGGTGCTGGAGCGGTATTTAATATCTATAACGGCGCACAAGCGGGTGGCGTCGGTGGTGGTTTGCAGGTTGCGAATGGCGGCATTCAGGCTTACAACGCTTACCAAGCTTACACGGGCGGAACCGCTGCAACTGGAAATATGGTTAACGGTCTGGGGATGGCCGGAAACGCTTTTGGTATCTATAACGGGATCAAGCAAGGCGGCGCAATGGGTTACGGCTCTGCGGCTCTCAACGCCTATCAGCTTTATGGTACTGGTGCAGGGATGGGCTTGTGGGGTCAGGCAGCGGCTTATCAGGGCGCAAACGTGTCGGGAATCATTGCAAATTCTGGGTACGCTAATACTCTGGTAAATCCTAACTTCATGAATTACACAAGTCAGGGTTTGAATACTGCAGGCATGGGTGTTCAGACGGTTCCTGTGGGATCGGCAACGGTCGCAACTGGCACGACACAGGCCGGCAACGGACTTAGTGCGCTAGGGACTGCTGGGGCGGTGGCTGGAGTGGCTGGCGGTGTGTACGGAATGTATTCTGGGGTTCAGCAAGGCGGCGCTCGCGGAGCAGCTACGTTTGGTGCTGGCGCAATGGGAACTTACGCTGGAGCTGCAGCCTTGTCTGGCGGGTCAACGGCAGTCTTAGGCGCAATGGGTCCATACGGCTGGGCGGCAATGGCTATATTGGCTCTTGCCGGAATGGGCGGAGCAAGAGACTACGATCAGATACTTCAAGAAGACTACATGCCAAAATTGCTCGGCCAGCAGGGAGCAGGGCATGCCCTAGGCGAAAACGGCGAGGTCGGGTTTGATGGTGGCAATACTGCAGTCTTTGGGGCCAATTACGGCATCCAAGGATCAGGCCTAACTGCCCAACAATTAAGTGATGGCGGGGCGCAGGGTAATGGCGGTTTCTTCACCGGTGCTCAACGGACTCTGGATGGTTTTGAAGAGGCATTAAGGGCTGCTGGATTCGATAGCCTTAACTCCGATTTCGGCACTCTAAGGGTTCTGGATAAAGATAAGAATGTCGAGGATATCAAGGCTGTTTGGGCTGAGTATGCGGCAGGATTGGATGAGGCTGTTACATACGGCGAAGTCTTTGAAACGGCAATACATAACGGGTTAATAGATCCATCGAATCTGTTCTTCGAGAACTTCGCCACTGGCTTCGGTCAGTCTGCTTTTGAGGCCAAAGATAGCTTGCTGGCTGTTGATGAAAGTTTTGACAGTATGGTTGCAAATGGCATGTCAGGTCAGGACGCTTTATTTAACTCGATAAGTGAGCATTATCAAATTGCAGTTGAGGACGCTAAATTATTCGTTGAGCAGTCCGGAGTGGCCGCTGAGCAGTGGGAGCAGCAATTCCGTGACGCAAGCGGCGGGGCATTAGAGGAGATTCTAAACTTCAACGCAGAGGGGGTTACTGCCTTCGAGTCTAGCTTTGATGCTATGTCTATATCGGCTCAGGAAAACTTTGACTCAATTGCTACTGGAATGGCAAGTTTAACGGATAGGGCGTCAATTGAAGCTAGAAGAATGGCAGCAGCCTATAGCGGTCAAACGACTTACTCCTTGGCTGTCTCAAATAGTGCATCGGCGTATCACCTTGGTGAGTATTCTTCTGCCTTAAGTTCCAGCAAAACATTCACTGTTCCTCACGGCGGCTCAAGTCTTTCTGGTGGCGATCAATTGTTCACTATCGGGGCAGTTCCAGACAGGGAAGAGATCAGTGTAAGCCAGACTGGAACAATCGATAAGATTTATGCGGCCGTTCAGAGTGGTGGCGTCTCAAGCAATGATACCTCTCACTTGTTGAGTGCCGTCTCTGAGTTGATTGCCGTCCAGAAAGAAACCAATCAACATTTATCTGAGTTGAAAAACGATGCACGATATTAACGATGTACTCTCGAGTGTACCTGATCTGACAATGCTGTTAGAGACAAGCTCGAATAATACCCGACAATTGGATTGGGATTACTTCGATGCTTTCGGCTCAGCGTTCGGTTACATGGATTCGTCTGTTGAGTTTACGTCTAACGCTGACGTTGTTTACAGCAATCGCTCTGCCGGCCTGCTTGATGTTACTAGGCTCTTATCTAGCGAGGTTACGGATAAGTCTGAGTTATCAGATCCTTATTCTGGAAGTAGTGGCAAGGAAGACATATCTAGCTTTGTTATACACAAGGCTGGATCGACCGAAAGCCTGCTTGGTAAGAACTTCGAGAACACTAACTACACTTTTAAAATTGGTGGCACGATACACCCAAGTCAGGCCGACGAAGAGCGTATACCCACAGACGAGTATCCAGTTTTCGCTAAGGGTTATTTTGAGTTCGGTACAGCAAACGATGATTTAGTCTTAACAGCGAAGCGGTTTCAGCGAGAGCTGCTAAGCCAGTGGCCACTAAACAAGTACGGTTACGGGCTGTCCACAGGCAAGGCAAAAGACTTCCTTTACGGGAACTTCAATAACCGCACAGCCAAGCCGGTAGAGTTAGGGTTGAGCCAGTTCCATGATGGCGTTATATCCGATAATCCCGACAAGACCATAAACTTCTATCCCTACGCTGGGTTCCAAGATGGAATTTCCTATGGCCGCTTAGATATGTCTGAACCGTCAGGCGTAAGCTCTCCGTATTTAGCCTCTGACTTCTTTTTCACATCAGTGAATGCTCAGGAAGTTCAGTCGGCGGCCCCGTTTGATATAAGCATAACAGCCTCAAACAACTCGGTAGTCTTTACTCCTCAAAATAAAGGTCAGTCGATAAGAATGGATCAATCATCATCGGCAGTAACATCTTATGCTGATGATTTCTCTTGGGTTATCGATAAGCAGACTGTCTCATCCAAAGGCAAGACGCCTGTTACGGTCACTGTTGATAAGCCAATAACGATCACGGAAACTAAGGGGCGCTGGTTTAAGATAACCGGACCATCAGGGAAGACTGGCAGAGTTACGTTCAAGTTTGATCGGGCAATAAGCGCAGCAAAACTCAGACTGCAAAACATAAATCAATCACCGGAAATATCTATAGGTAATTGGTCTATTGATCCTATCTCAGTGTCTCCCGAATACGGGGAAGATGTTAGTAGCGTTGTGACATTCGCTGGAGTTCAGACAAATGAGATATCTTTCGATTTCACGGGCAATGGAGTTTTCCCGACTGGGAATTTAGTAGCTATGTGGATAGACGAGCTAACTCTGTATGAGGAAAAGCCTTGTCGTTTAACAATCAAATCCAATGTACCTCTTAATTATCTCACCTTATCTTTCTTCGCGGGTAACGGTGAAAAGGTCTCGCATTATTCAGACGAGCCTGCAGTAACCTTCGATCCTATTGGTACGGGAATAACAGAGCTTACATGGGTTGATCTAAATAAGGATCAGATTGAAATCGATTGGGTTCCAGCCACAGGCCAAGCATCACTCTCTGTCGTTAGCGCGATAGTTAGTGCGGGAGCTTACGGAGCTTTTATATCCGATGAAATTATTGAGTTAAAGCCTGAAGACGAGAGCTCCGCCGCAGTGATCGGGAGAATTATTGACAGGGATGTTGCGGGGAATGATTCGGACGTTGAGCATCTGCGAAGACTGACGTTTAGAGCGAGGGTTGTGGGTCGAGACGATGTTGAGCTGAACTGGGGCTATGTGGCCAATGACGGCGTTGATGAGTTACCGATCAAGGTGAACGCTAGCTGGCAAGAATACAAGTATGACGCAGGAAGAAAGAAAAGAACGGGTGAGTTGGGCGGTTCTGATGCGGTCGATGGTTTGTACCTCAAGGCTGATAGGGTGGGCGATGCCGGTTCTGATTACACGGTCCAGATAAGTCACTACGCAGACTACTTAGCCCAAGTCGAGGAGAATGATCACCTTAGGGCTAATTCAGTTAAAACTATCAATTCTTCTGAAAGTGAAATCGTTTATCGAAACAGCTTTAAGGTTTCGGACGTAAGTGATTTTGGTAAAGTCCCGAGCGACTTCACGCTCTATGACCCGAACGGATGGATAAAGCATAACGAGTCATTCCGGTCTGTGACTGGAAAGTTTCATGGCATTAACGCTATCGATAAGCCTGCTTATTTTAATGGGGCGGTGTACGACTTAAAGCAGGTCGGATCTTCAGTCATTATCTCTGTTGGTGATTTTTCTGAAGTGGATGGCGTTGAGTGCAATAACTTGGCCTTCATTGGTGATGATGGGGTCCTTGATCTATCTACAGATTTTGGAGGAAGTAAGGGCTCCGACGGCCCTATCAGGTGCTCCATAATTTCGGCGGCAGGGAAGATATATATTGCGGGTGATTTTGACAATGTGGCCGAGACAGCCTCAAGCAAAATTGCTCGACTTAATGTTGATGGGACAATCGATTCAAGTTTTGACGCAGATACGATTGTTGGATCAGTTCATTCTATTATTGAGCAGGCTGACGCTAAGATAATCGTTGTCGGGTCTATAAGTTCCGCTAACGGATCTTCCGTAAATGATGCAGTTAGATTGAATTCTGACGGCACGGTAGATGCCACTTTCTCGCCTCCAGCCTTGGCGACTACTGGCGTATACAAGCAATACTTTGACGTTCTCATTAACGGCTCGGACATTTATATGTCGGGCGTATTTAAGACTGTAGGCGGACATGAAACCTCATCAGTAGTGAAGGTGTCTAGTACGGGTGTTGTCGATACGGCCTTCCATGCCCCGCAGTTCGATTCAATCTTTTACGATTGGTATTTCAACCTGTCCATAATCGATGGGGAGTTGGTGGCGCTAGGGAGTTCTGGCTTAGGCGAGGATGATCCATTTGGCGAGTATCAGGACGGCGGCAATATTAAGAAGCTTGATTTGGATACGGGCCGATCATCTGTCTCGGAATACGTTGGTGAGACGGCCTCATCCAATTACGCAGGGTACGCCAGCCTTGGGGAGTCCAGTATCGCTGCTGACGGGACAATAAAGGATTCCTTGATCGTTGGTGCGGACCTAGTTATCGCGGGTCATTTCAAGTCATGCTCGAGCGAACGGTTTCATCCTAGTGTATCCAGACGAAGCGCAGAAGATCTTGATTCTATCGATGAAAGAGATACAGCGCAGGAGTATTCAGGGTGGGTTAATTCTATTCTGGAGTTAGCTGACGGAACCTTTATGGTTGGTGGCCTGTTCACAGGAATTGGCAACCTTGGTTATAGTAATTTAGCTTTACTGGGTGACGATCTAGTGAATAAGACTGACCTGACTTTAAGGAAGGTTTGTGACCACATGGCTTCGCTTGCTGGGGCTCCTGAAACAGTGCATACAGACAGCATTGATGGCCCTATTATACAAAGAGGTTACAGTAATCAAAAGCCAGTAATAGACCGGATTCGTGAGCTTACTTCTTACACAGACACCTTTTATACGGTAGGCGAAGATAACAAGATAACGCTACGTCAACGCTATGACGGAGTTAGGAATCCAGAAGAGTTTTCAATAACTGAAAACATAAAGAAGGGCTCGGTCAAATGGGTCGGGTCGGTTGGTCGCCAGAGTTCATATTCATTCGATTACTGGGATTCTATTTCGAGGGGTGAGACTGAGCCTAACAGGGTCTCCAGTCCTGAAAATGAACAGAACCCAAAATCCGCGAGAATAATACCTTCCCCAGTAACTGAGAAGGCCGATGCGGACTATCTTGTTGGGACTTTTGCTAGAGACTCAAAGGGGGCGTCACTTTACACGTTGGTCCTTGTTGGGGTCGGATACAACCTGCGAAGAGGTATGGTTGGCAGGGTAGATCACGAGGATATCCCGTCTGGGTTCGACGTTGAAATAAAGCGTTGCACAAGGAAGTTGAACACTAAAGAGACAGACCTTACGGTTATTGTCTACGACAGGGGATAGGATGATTAATTCAGGCTCACTTAGCCTACCTTATTTGGACGGGGCGGTAACAGTTCTTGTCGATGATGGTTCTACGGTGGTGGACGAAGGGGCTCTATACAGGGCTCTTGCCTCATACGATAAAAGTAAAAGCTTTCCTCAGGACGCCACATTAGATTATGCGGGAAACGGGGACATTGAAATAACGCTGAGGACAACCTTCCCAGAGGGCAAGTCTATTGATCGGGTGGCAATTGAGGGGCTGAATGTCACTGACGGGATGGGTGTGTCGGTGCTCACCGGTGACGGTACAACCATGACAGCCTTCTCTTCAAGCATAACGCCGACAGAAGATGATCTTTACGAGACTCAAAGCTTCTTGTTTCGGGATGATCCGGTGACTGCCACTGTTGTGGATATTACATTTTCAGGGCTGTCAGGCGCTCTCGTTCTTGCTGGGTTGATGGTAGGCAAGAACTATTGGACGCCGGACTACAACTTTAGTTACGGGGATAGCCAGAACAAAGGCCTACGCCTTGATGTTGTAGAGACGGATGGTGGTGCAGTAGGTATTGCTAGATCAAGGGTTAGAAGCCTGACCCTTACATTTGCAAATCAGAGTTTTGAGAAGGCGGAGGCTTTAACCTTGTTTTGTTCGAGGCGCATAGTCGAAGGGTATTGCCTATTTGAGCAAGACCAAACAACGGACAGTGAGTGGTTTCTTTGCGTGGCCAACGCCCCATCGTACACCCATGTCAAATTTAATAGATACACAGCACAAATGAAGGTAACGGCGGTTAACGAATGTCAGTAGCATATTTTAGCAATTGTCGTCAGTTGGCGACACAAACAAGTTCAGGTGTGTACACGCTTGGGGCTCCACTCCCTCCCGCTCAAACTATAAGCGAGGGGCTGGCTGATTCGTCCAAGGCGTTAGCTGAAGGTCTTACTGGAGTATTTATGGTTCAGTACAACACTCAGAGCTTTAATCCAAGCTGGAAGAGAATTAAGGGCAGGCTGTCCGGAACCACTCTAATAGAGGATGAGATTGAGCGATCCAGAGTCGGAACCGCTGCGGCGGGGACAACTGATTTTGATTTTGATGGCACTAAGGATTTAGTTATTTATGGAGTCCAGTCTGATGAGTCTTTAATAGAGCGACTATCAACTTCTTTCCTGCTGGACGAAGACGATATGGGGTCTGATTCAGCAGAAAAGCCTTCAAGCCAGCAAGCGGCAAAGGCTTACACAGATGGCAAGGTCGCGCTACTGGAAGCTCTTCAAGCTGTGCATGTTTATGCTTACTTGGGCTCAGATATCACTGTCGTGGCAAACACTGAAGAAACACTTGATGGGCTAACAGAAGTAGTGGATGTAGGGGGAGATTTTAATCACACAACGGGCATCTTCACGATACCCGCAGATGGTGACTATCACATACAAGGAGCTATTACATACAAGGGGACAGGCGATGAAGACAGGCTTGTTGCGAACGTCGATGTTGAAGGGGTTGTGGTGCGTCAAACCAACATTACAGTGGGGCGCAACAACTCGTACAACACGATTCCGATTAACTGGTTTCTATACAATCAGACCGCAGGGGATGAAGTATTTGTGCAGACTAAGGACAACGATACCGCCGCAGATATTCATGGAGCTGAGTATTTAACTTGGATCAGAATCACGAGAGTCGGCTAGTCGTTATGAGCCTTAGTGAATTGCTTTCCGATTACTGGCCGATAATAGCTTTTTTGGTCGCTATCTCTGCAAGCATGCTTGTTTTTCGTATTGAGACAAAGAAAGACATTCAATCCATTGATCAAAAGGTTTTGAAGATGGATTCAGACATATCTGCCGCACTTCGAATAATTGCTGAAAATCGTCAGGCTGACTGGCTAAGAATGGAAGATATACGAAGGCTCGACTCAGACAAATCTGATAGACGCAATGATGTGGTGGACGGGAAAATGGATGGCATGAAGGATCTTATTACTCAGGTTTTATTGGAAACAGCGAAAAACAAGGAAGCTAAATGACGGCGATAGGTATTGTTCTTCAGTGGTGGGCTTTATATCTTTTTATTGAGGTGGCCTTGGAGTTCTCGTACTCGGTAAGGAGATTCCGCTTTGCTTGGTCTGATCCCGCTGCTGCTCTAACCTTGGCCATATTTGGTCATTTTATTGCGGGGGTTGTTGATGGAACATATTGGCAGGGAGCTTGGTCAGCCCAGTACCATCAACACTGGGCTGAAGAATTTTTGTTCAAGTATGGAATTGTTGCCAACATACCGTTTCGGCACATTCTGCCAATTTTAGTGGCTTTCCTGCACTTACGCTCGGTGACCCTACAGCGTGGGGAATGTATGACTAAATACTACATCAGGAGTGCTTTAGTTTTAAGCCTAGGCATATTTGAAGTTTTGGCTATTAATTAAGAAGGTGTTCGGGTATGGATAATTTGGATGCAAGTGGAACAGCAGAGGTTTTAGGCGTTTTTTCGCAGTTCGGCGTGGGCAGCTTGTTTGCTGCGGTGATACTGGTTGCCGCAGGGGTGCTGGTTTGGTGGCTAGTTAAAAGCAATACAAAAGTAAGTATAGCCCTCATAGAGACAAACAAGCAGGTTGCCAAAGAGTTTTCTGAGACGGTCAAGAACATACACGCTGAGAGTCGCCAAGAAAGGGATTCCTTGCAAGCATCAGCGAGGGAAGATAGAAGGGATCAAAGAGAATTCCTAAAAGATTTGAATGACGAGAGACGAAGCGGGTAGTTGAGCCTTCGGAATTAAGCTGATTTAGAATGAAAAATTTAATGGCAGGGATGCACGGGTGAAAATTGAGTTACATTGATAATATGAGGTCTGGTTACGAGGCCCAAAGATGGGATCCTAAACCAATCTATCCTTGCGCTGCATGGAGGGGAACGGTAACTGTTGAGATGGATAGTCTTGAAGGGTTAACCCCCGAGGCATACGTCAGGATAAGCGAACGCTCAAATAGTAGGCTTTTTGACTTGTCTTTCACTCATGAGGAGGATGTGGAAGCAGGAAATTTCACGTTCTATTTTAGCGCCACTCAAGAAGATACGCTTGCGGCACACAAATTATCTAACGCTGCCATAACATTCCAGTTTATTGATGACGATACTGGGGAGCGTTTCATTGTTGCTCACGGCGGCATAAGTATAGGCTCGACTGCCTTGCCTGATGTTGCCTTATCTACCGATATAAGCAGTCTAACTGAGGGCGACACCGCATTACTAAACAGTTTGATCAATGAAGCTGTTGCGGACGGCGGCGGTGTAACCATTGCAGACAACCTAACAACCAATGAGTCAGATGAAGTCTTGTCTGCGGCTCAAGGTGTTGCGTTAAAGAGTTTAATTGATGGTAAGGCTACTAGCGCACAAGGAACGCTTGCATATTCGGCGCTACAACCATCAGACAACATTAGCGACCTAACAAATGACTCTGGATTCATCACAGGCTACACGGTTACAGAGGGTGATGTAACTAGCGGCTTAGACGGTGCAACATTATCGGACGCAGGGACACCGGCAAGTGACGATAAGGTATTGGTTCAAGACACCTCAGATGGCGACAATCTTAAGTACGTTGCTTTCTCTGAATTTGGCGGTGGTGGCGGGGTTGATTGGACTACAACGCAAGACTCAAGCAAGGCTGACGGCGCGAGCAACTCAGCTTTTGAGTTAAACACGACCAACACCTTTAGTCTTGGAAAATTGCTATCTATCAGCAATAACAGCACTGAGAAATTCAGTGTTGATGCAAGCGGCGGGATATTCGGCGCTAGCCTTTTAAATGGCGCTTATGGTCAAGTCAACATAGGTAATAGTGGCAAGAGTTGGGCGTTCACAAACGGCGGCAACGGCTTACTCATATCGCCTAGTGCTGGTGGCATGGCGGCGAGTTACATCGGCGGTTATGACCACAACCAACACTTCACACAGGCTGGGCTAACCGTTGATGGCGGTACATCGCTCACGAGCAATTATGACGGTGGCGACCTTACCATTAAGGCTGGCACTGGAACAGGTACAGGCTCAAACGGTAATTTATACATAATAGACATTCCAACATCAGACCCAGTGGTTGCAGGGGCTATTTGGGATGACAACGGAACACTGAAAAGATCAGCAGGATAAAACATGGCAAATCTACCAGCACCAAAAGTAATACAAACCACCATTTACTCTCAATTTGTTTATCACTTTGAGATTGACGTTGAAAACATGCGTATTAAAACGTCAGCTTATGACCGCGACGAAAACGGAGACAGAATTGACTCTACCGTTAGACACGGTGAGTGGATAGAAATGATGAATGGCGCGTCCCCAAATCTACCACAAGACAAGTGGGCCGTGTTCGCTGATGCAATGCCTTTAGTTACCGATTTAGCAATCGCTTACGGCAAGCTATCAGGCGTTATAGATGAGGATGCGACCGTTTAATGAGTTTGTGTACGGTTCCTAATAAGAGTCCGCCTAGGCTGATTTAGAATGAAAGATTTGATGGCAAGGATGCTAAAAAAATTCAAGGAAGTTCCGGTGGTCTCATTGCAGCGCATTCTTGAGGATGGTGTAACTGTTGGTCTATTGACCCTACCTTCCCAGAATAAGCTATTCACAATTGAACTGCCTTGGAGGGGAAACTCCGAGAATGTTAGCTGCATTCCATCTGGTGAATATATTTGCCGAAAAAGAATGTACAACGAGAAGGGGTACATGACCTTTGAGGTTACAGGTGTCGATGGCCGAACTTACATTCTATTTCATATAGGGAACTTTGAGCGAAACACTGAGGGTTGCATTCTGATAAACGACATGATTGGCGCAGACCACGACCAGCTACGCGGGGTGACTTCGGGCCAAGCATTTAGAGAGTTCTGGACTGAAATGAAAGTTTATGACGAGTTTAAATTAAAGATTACAGAGGTTCCAAAATCATGAACATTATAAAGCAGATTCTCGCCAATCGGTTGGCGCAAATGGCGGCTGTAGCTCTATTAAGTATAGCTATAGTCGGGGGATACGGGTATTGGCAAAGGTTAGCTATCACGGCTGAATTGAATACAACTATAGAAGCTTTGGAGAACCAAGCGAACGCCAAAACAGAATCAAGAGAGCAGTACATCAAGGAAGATAGGGAGGCAGAGAATGCGATTAAAAATTCGATTGAAGACGGCAGCGTTAAGAGTTTTGTTGATTATTGGAATAGCTCTAATTAGTACAGGATGCGCCCCAAAAACACAAAGCTTGGACTTCAGACCCAATCTGCCAAGGGTTGACTACGTTCTCCCAAGTGATCCGAAAGCAGAGGATTACTGGCGAATCATGGTCGGCTTGAGAAAAGAGAGAAACGCTTGCTATGACGATCTAGGCAGGCTTGAAATAGCACATAAACAAATAAACAGTAAGTGGTGGGAATTTTGGAAATAATTATATTGGTGGTAGCTGCTTTATTTTTGGGGGAAGTGGTTGGGTGGGCCAAGGATCGCTTTGAGCGTAAAAAGTTCAATATGGACGCTGCAGTTAAAAACGAAGATTCTCCTATCAGCTCAATTCCGGATATGTCAGAGGGCCATTGGATATATCTAGATGATTTAGTATTGGATCTTAATAGTCAAAAGGGCGGCGACACTAACGCTCCTCAGGATCTTCTTGCCGTTTTAGCGATGGGGGTCTCTAAGCTTGGCAAAAAGCCAAAATTCATTGGCGTAACATGCACAAAGAACGGTGTTGATAAGGCCGAGACTGTTAAGATAATGAAAGCCACCGCACTCAATGTTCCGGTCTATCAAGGCAATAGCGAATACAGCGATGGCGAATCGGAGCTGGGTATTAAGATTGTTGAGGAGTCCCAGAAAGGCAAGCTCACAGTTATTATGGGGGGTCCCGCTGGAGATCTAGCGTGGGCTTTAAATCACCCAGACTGTCATCACTGGAACATCACCCTGTTTGCGTTGATGCGAAACACTTGGAATGCTGAAGGCTCAGAATCAATGCCTCATTATAAAAGAGAGTGGATGGAGGAGACAGCAAGATATGTCGCGCAAAAACTTTCGGGTCGAATTACTGAAATAGAGAAGCCTGATTATTATCATCTTATCAAACGCAAGAACCTTCCTGCGTCATTTCAAGACACCGGCGCTTTCATTGAGCGTAACAGGGTCTTTAAGGCTTGGGACATTGCCAACAGTAATCATGTGCTGGCCAACAACCGGAAATACAACGCAGGAATTAATGGCAACACCGGATCATTAAGGATCGCTGACGTTCTGGCAATGGCTGAGTATTGCGGGATAAGATGGCATGACGCTGGTGCAATCATGTCGGCAATTCAGCATGGTCTCGACATCCTTCAAAACAGAATTGAAATGGGTGCGGTGGATAATATTGATTATTCGGTTCCACCTCCCCCACCAGAGGTTGATCGAACGCCTATTGATCGCTCCACCTTTAATCCTGCCACAGCCAAACCATACGGCACTGGCACAAACGTCATGGATTTTAATCAATCAGGGCGTATCACATTCTCTACTATTGGGGAAAGGTCTTATATCTCAGATCACACTAAGGACGGCGTATGGAAGCGTAGCAAGGAATATCAGGCAGGCAGATATATTGACGGCAATGATTGTTTTGTCAGTTATAAGCGATCCAAGTCTCAGTGGTACGTCTGGCCTATTGAGTACAGCCTTCGCGGAGAAAGGAGCCGGCCTAAAGGAGCATCCAGCATACCTTGGGTTCTCGATGGCGACCCGATTGGAATAATGTCTTGCACTAATGCAAGAGACGGTCAATGGAACGCTAAGGGGCAGTCCAGAGAGCGAACCAATATAGCTTGGCATACAGCGTAGTGCAATTTCGTGCAGGCTTTAAGGTAAGTTTTACTTACTATACCTGAATGGGAATATCGCTAAAAAGAGCCAACTTATTAGCTGGCGCGTGGGACGAATCATCCTCGTTAAAGGACGCTCATAAAAAGGCTGGGATACCTGCCGGTGATGAGCGAACTATGAGAAGGAACCGGCGCTGGACTGAGGATCTTCTTGGCATCGAGCTGGCGGCACATAACGATAAGTATTCAACACATAAGAATATTGAATGTCCGTCATCGCTAGACATTAGAGAGGCAAGGAAGTGTAAGGATTTTGTTATCACCTCCTTGACTAACAATTCTCCGGTCATTAAACCGTTCTTAGCCGCTCTCAAGAAGTTCATTGAAGCTAGGAATGGTCAGCTTCTGGTAATTCCTGTTCGGTACCAGAATCCGAACGCAATGCACACGACTAAAGGTTACTTCTGGGACAGTGCAATTTACCCTTACGCGCTCACCGAAGATCTTAGCTTAGGCAAGAACTTGATGGTTAGTGCTGTTCGTCTCAATGCAACTAGCGTTAATCCGTTATCGGGCAAGCAGGCTCTAGGCGGACACAAGAGTGTCGTGTATGGACACCCTCAACTGGCAATGGAGCTGGTAGGCACACCAAAGGACGAAATGCCCAAGGTGATGATGACTACTGGATCATGCAATAGGTCTCAATACACCTCGTCTGACGTTGGAGGCAAGGCTAACTTTTATCATACCGTTTACGCCGTATACATAAAGCGGGTCGGGGATCTATTCCATCACACTCAATTAGGTTGGGATGGTGACGGCTTTCACTTTCTGGATGAATACTGGACAGAGGATGGTAAGTCGGATGGTCAGGCAGATATCGTTCATGGGGATTCGCATGTTAGTCATGAGATACCCAAGATCACCAAGAGCAAGTTAAGGTTGATAGATAGGGTTAATCCTGAGACGCAGGTTTGGCACGATTTACACAATCAAGAAATAGGAAGCCATCACTCAACGCTGAGAGAAAGGGCTGAGCAAGCATTACTTGGCAAGGTAAGTGTTGAAAAAGAGGTGCGGTTATCAATCGATTACATTGAGCGGTTGGGAAAAGACACTGAAAACCTTATCGTCGGAAGCAATCATAATGACCACCTCGACCAATGGTGGATGAGATTCAACCCAAAAGAAGATCCATACAACATAAAGTTTCACGGCTGGCTTAGTTATAAAATGCTGGGAACGTCTCTAAGCGCATTAGAGGTGTGTTTCGGTGAATGGGGATGCAATGCTAGCCACAAGTTTTTAAGCCGCAACAGTCGCCACACACTTCACGGAATAGACATATCACAGCATGGTGATAAGGGTCAGAACGGCAGCAGAGGGAGCGCGAAAGGATTAGCTAAGACTCAGAGCAAAACTATCATCGGTCACAGCCATACACCCTGTATTGAGAAGGGGTGCTGGCAGATGGGTACAAGCACTGATTTAATGGAGTACGCTCAGGGATACAGCACATGGATGCTGACTGATTGTCTCGTCTTCCCGAACGGCAAACGAGCACTAATCAATCATATTAATGGTAAGACTTTAGCGGACTATCCGTAACCTCACTCAAACTCTCGGTAGTAGTAATTACCATCACTGGCAGTATAGAGATTTACTGAGTAAAGGCCGTCTGAGCACTCTTCGCCAAAAGGCGTCTCAATGTCGGCCACGCTGTTAAAGAAAATGCGCCTATTGCAGTCACAAGAGTTGTTGTTGTCAGACCAGTTGAATGTATATATCTCAGCGTCACCTTCAAATATCGGCTCATCTGTTCTGTAAAGACGCACCTCACCTGTCGAGTTCCTGCGTATCTCAGCGACACACTTAACCAGCGTATACTTATCATTCATGGTGTTTCCGCGGACCGGCTTGAGCATCTTTTGTCTAAATTTAATTTCAGGACTCATTGCAACAACCTTCGAATCTCATTTCTCGCATTATCAACGCTTCCGTTGACCACCGGACACGATTTCTGGATATCAATGCTGGGCAACTCTTCACCACCCATCTTAGTGTTAACCCACCCCATAGCCTGACCTTCAGTTTCGAAATCTGCGTTAACCAGCAGCATGCTCTTATTCATGACCGCCCAAGTGTCTGTTGTACTATCGAGCATGATGTAATGTTCTTTGTATTGTTTCAATTGATTTCACCGTAATTTAATTGAGTTGATAACTTTAATACTCGTCTAGCCGGCTTCCTGCACTTTCTTGGCCAGCCTAGCCCTATATAGTTTAGCCTGCCTCTCCCTGTGTTGCTCCGGAGTGCGGTAATCAGGTTCGGGCTCACCACGCTCAGCACGAAGCTTGGCTCTGGATTTCTGTTTAGCGATCCGCAGGTATTCTCTACGCTCGGCCTCTGATTGCTTAGACATTTCTATCTCCCTCCATTTTGTTTATGTAGGCAACGGCGTCTCGCTTAAGGCGAAACCCGTGAACCAAATGCGGCACTCCGTCAATTATTTTGTAAAGCGTCCATTTATGTGAGTTTGGCAGACCAGTTGACTGCTGCGGATGATCCACTTTTTCAATTTCATAATATTCACTATCGTTCTTAATCATCACTTGTACCACTCAGGTAGGCCGTAAGCGCACTCAACGGTTGGGCATTCAACAAGCTTTCCAGACCTAATAAGCTCCACCATATCTTTCGCAATATCCTCATCCTCAACCTTGAGCCGCAGAGAAACAAACCCCATTGAGCAAGCCCCAGCGGACTCCCTAATCACTCTCATAATATGTGCTTTCATTTTGTTTCGTCCGTTAATGTAGTGGTTTCACGAGCATTCCATTTATCTGACAAATATTCTGCCGCATCCCGAAAGCCGATCTGAATTGCTTCCTTTTGGTTCTTGCCAAAACTATCGTGCATTTTAAGCGGTTTATTTTCTGACACCATGTACCAAATAAGCCATTCCTTATCGCTGGCATCGGTCTTGCCGATCCAGAAAAGTGGCTCGGCTGGTTTGTGCGAAAGCTCGACTGATAACCAGTCTGTTACGGGTCTTGATATTCCATGCTCAACTCGAGCGTGATCTGGCAGATCGACTCGATGAATTGCTAGGTGATGCTTTGAAGAAGGAACTTCTAATGTAATCTGTCTCATTTTATTTCACCGTTTTGTTCGTAACTGCTTTATTGCAACCACAACTTATTCTCCCACATTCCCTTCAACCTGTCAACAATTGATGCAAAATATTAGTTTGGTTGCCATTACAACTCACCCCAATCAACGCCACTCCCATCACATTCGCAGGTTTCGGCGGTGCATCTTTTGATGGATGGGGAATGTTTCAAAAAATCAGAAACATTCAAAAAGTTTTTTGAGTGAGCACCCTCGTAATTAAAGCCCTTCTTTAAAAGCACCTCGTACTTGTAGTCGTCATAACCTCGACTTCCGCCGTCAATAAGGTAGGTCTCATGGAAGTGGACTGAGTGGACAAGTGGATGCCTGTCGATTGTCGCTGATGCTGGTTTGTAATTACTCATTCTGTTTCACCGTTTTTTTGAGATCGCTTTATTGCAACCACAACTTATTCTCCCACATTCCCTTCAACCTGTCAACAATTAATTGATTTATTGAGTAATGAATATTGTTACATCACTTAAGGACTGGCTAAGGATTAGCCCACCATCGGCGGTGACCAGATTCCATTCTTCAGTGTATCTGCCTTGGCGTATCGATACGATGCTCTTCCACCGCCCTCCTATCGTTTGAACAGGCTTGGCCTCGTTAAGTAGCTGAGAGTAATTATATCCGTGCCTAGTTTTTTGCTTAACCATATTATTATTTTCCGCCTTCATGCTTTCTCCAAAAATTTAGTGTCACTTCCGTGCTCAATGGTTCTTAGTGTTGGGTTGTATTTGATCTGACCCATGTCCGGATAGTTGCCGTTGTTCATGGCTGTTTTGTTTCAACAAAGAGAGTGTCTCATATCGCCTTCAACCTGTCAACAGTTAATGCAAAATAAAAGCATGCCATACGGGGGGTGACATGCTTTAGGCTACCATTGGTATTGCCAAGTCGAGATATCCCGCTATAACACCACTATAGGCTGTATTAAGCGGGTTAAATCGACCCAGCGTAAGCTACGGCTAGGACAGCAAGCAAAAACAATGCTGCGCTGGCCCAATCTTCTGAGGTTTCCATGAAATTGATCCGGTAAGTTGAAGGATCAAGCATTGTAAGTATTGCTTACTGCCAGTCCAATGCTTTGTTCTCATGGCTGGTATGGTTCTGGGTTATGGACACCGTTTTTCAGAAACCTCCGTCACGTTAAGGTTCCGTATAATGATTGTGTGGTCTACATCTGCATTACTGTATGAATAAATCGTATCTCCTTCCAGCAAGAACAATTCGGCCTCGCCTCTAAAAGCCCTGATATAAACGTAGCTATCCTCAGGAGGAGTGCCAACGGTCACAGAGTAATATTGTATATAAGGCGTGACCGTAATCTCCTGTGCTGACTTGCCGCTCCCCACTAGGACGCTCATCGATTCAGTTTGATTCGAAACAAGCTTGGCCTTGAATGTTATTTGGTATGTTTGATCACCCTTCGCGGTGACGGTAGTTTCTGAGATCCCACCCAAGAACGTGTCTGTTTGCTCGGGGCTCAATTTAAGCGCGAAAGCTGGTTGTGCTGAGCATGAGGCCATAATGGTTAAAGTGGCGGCGATTATTAGTTTTTTCATGTGAGTCCTTTGGGTTAGTTGATAGAATGTTATAGTAATCTAAACTAACATCTAATGCAAGCTAGACTTACCTTTATAGAAAGAGATAGCCCATCATAGCGGACTAAATCAAAATAAGATAATAAAAACAATGACTTAAGTGTTACGCACCGCCCTTTCACGGCGGTAACAGGGGTTCGAATCCCCTTGGGGACGCCAACTAAAAAAGCCTTAACTTTCAACGAGTTAGGGCTTTTTTAATGGGTGTTTGGCCGATCACTTGGCCGATCTTCTGTTGGGTTAAATGTGCCTATTTAGGGGTATTTAGGGGTATGTTTAGCACATGTTAGCACACGCATGATCTGACAGAGATAGGTGGGAACGGGAGTCAATCTCACAAATAGACATGCCGTAAACTCTTGGTGGATCTGCTTTCGTTGCTACTTCGAATAATTCCATTATGTCAGCCGACATTGCGCCCATTAACTCTGACGATTCCTGCTGCCCAATGTATACGATGGTTGCTGACGGTTCGTTTTTTCTTTTTCGCGCATGCACTTCCTCCGCAATCCTATCGAGGATAGTTTTATTCATAATGATAATGCTCCTGTGTCAACTTTGCGCGGCATGTGATGTGCGTATCGTTGGGTTGTTGTTAGGCTGGAATGCCCAGCCCAATGCTGAATTTCTACTGCTGAGAACTTTCCGGACATGAAGAGGTGGCTGATAAAAGTGTGTCTAAGGCTGTGAAGAGAGCCTCCACCGACTTCTGACCGAAGAAGATCGTTCCTGAAAGCACGACTGACGGACTTGGGGTGTGAGCTGAACAATCTTTCCTCAACTCCATCAAGGGCCACTCTGGCACCGTCAAACAAAGGGATTTCTCGCCAAAGTCCAGACTTGGTACGCGCACCTTCGGTGCTGATAATGTGTATGGAGTTTTCTTTGACATCTCTGCTCTTCCTGAAATTGATTGCTTCGCCTAAACGAATTCCGGTGTTAGCCATGAACTTCCATTGGCAAGGGAACTGGTAGGCCGCATCGTAAATCTTGACCAGCTCCTCCACACTGTAGAAATGTGGGGGCTTGCTGTTGCTGTCTTTTGGAGGCTTAATGTGTGATATGGGGTTCTCTGCAATAACCTCCCATTCGACTGCACGATTAAGCATGGCTTTAAGAGTTCGGAACTCTTTAAGGTACGTTCCGGTGGCAGCTTGCCTTCGTGTAAGTTGATAATCTTTGACCAGCCTTCCTCCGATATCCGAGAGAACTCTGTCTCCAAAGAATGGCGCAAGGTGGCTAATGATAATCTGTCTGCATCGCTCAAGACTTGCGGGGTATTGCTCTGAATACCAGTCCAGATATTCGGCTGCGTAATAGTCGAAATATGGTGCGCTATTAATGTTAGGTTCACTTAGTTCAAGCTCCTTTGAGTAACGGGCTTTCTCGGCTTCTGCTTTCGCCACCCTGCCAAGGGATCTACGATATTGCTTGCCACCTTCCGACCAGTTGAGAACCCACGATTCACCTCTTTTGGTAATGGTTGACATCCGGCCTCGATTGCATTTATCAGTTCAGCTTTAACGTACAACATGTTACCGCCCACTTTTCTTCCAGTCAATCGATTCTCATTGGCCCATGCAATAAATGACCCGCGATCCTTCTTACAGGCATAGGTCATAGCGTCAGTTTGTGTCAGGTAAGGTGATGTCACGGGATAACCCCATACCTCTTTTTATCTACCCACCAATAACCATTTGATATGTTTTCATATCCACAGCGTTTACACGTAGGTATTCTTGAACCACCATGTATATTTGTTGTGTAAATATTCTCTAAATCATGTTTAATGTGCCATCGGCAACAAAAGTCTTTTAGCCAGATTTTAATTATACTCACTCGCTCACCTCACCCTTAGCCTTGATTGCTTTTGCTTGTTCCAATAAGTCCTCGGATAAATCTAGCCTTATCTCTGCCGCAGTAAATAAAGACGTTCCTTGCGCGTTTATGTAGGTTCGGTGAAGCTCGTTCATTGATTCCTCAATCATCGCAATGATTTCATCTGCTACGTCGGTGCGAGTGTTCCATGCTTCCACATGGTCACCTCTGTCGCTGTATCCAGAATGCGCGCCACAATTATCACAACCAACTCTGTACGCTGGGTGAATGATTGTCCTAGAGTCGTGCCATACCTCAAGGGATTCAGTATCACCACAAAAAGGACACGGCTTTAGTTTTGTTTCGCTCATTCCATCACCTTTATGAGTTCCTGAGCCTTGTGCTCTAGTAATCAATGCTTGTCGAAAAAACAATATCGATACCTTCATCAAACTCTTCGCCGCCAGTAACTTCCAGCAGACAGTCTGACTCAACGTGATAATCCCAGTACCCTGATATCTCAGCGGCTTCCTGAATATCGTCAGCCTCAATTTTATCGAGAGCGATTCCGTCCACTATCTTGTAAAAAAATTCCATTTTAATTCTCGTTATCTTGTTTGATCCGGTCAGGTTATCCACTGACCGGCCTTGAGGAGTTGTTTTCTCAGAACGGGATATCGTCATCAAAGTCATTCGTTGGCGGGGCTGCTTGGGCTGGCTTTGTGGCTCCCTGTGAACGCTGTGGTGCTCCATTAGAAGATCCATCACCGCGACCACCCAACATTTGCATTTCGTTAGCCACAACCTCTGTCGAATAACGGTCATTACCGCTCTGGTCTTGCCATTTGCGCGTTTGCAGCTTGCCTTCGATGTAAACCTGAGATCCTTTTTTCAGGTACTCCCCTGCAATCTCTCCAAGCCGGTTGAACATTACAACCCTGTGCCACTCAACTCTCTCCTGCTGTTCGCCGGTATTCTTATCCTTCCAGCTTTCAGTTGTTGCTATGCTTATATTTGCTATAGCGGACCCGTTAGCTGAATGTTTGATCTCTGGATCATTCCCAAGATTTCCCACCAAAATTACTTTATTTATGCCTCTAGCCATTACTTGTATTCCTTTTCTTGTGTTGCTGTTTCGTTAAATTCAATAATACGTTTTTGGTGTTTCCGGACTGCACTAAACCTCGCTCATCTGCTCCACGTATAGCCAGTTCTCTATGTCTTCGTTACTCATGCTCACTCCGTTCAAAATTCATGCAAATGTCTTATGTTCGTGTTTCATTGCTTTACGCTAGAGTTATGTATCAATTAAGCGATACGTTTAGCGTTAAGTGTGCGGGGGTAGGCGTACATCGCCTGATCATCAGGTATTTCGATTATTGCTAATTCTTGATTGCTCATAACGACTCCCCAATATTTATGTAAACACCGTTGTTTATCTCGTCCTTGGCAGACAAGACCAGATCCTTAAAGTCTTCCAAGCGATCATCGAGAAGAGTGAACTCTTCCTGTAAATCTTTTGCCCACAACCTCACGACAAATAATCTTTTGCCTTCTGGGTATGAAGAGCAGTAACTAATGAAATCAATCCACTCCCGTCCAGTAAAATGTAGGTTCCCGATCAACTGCCATTTGTATGCTGAATCGTAAGACTGCTTTCGGACTCGCTCACGATGAACCGAAGGGATTGCTGACTTGATTTCAATCACGCCGTCATCACCAACAAGGCCGTCTGGACTACACCCAACAAACTCGTTGCAGAAGAACCCACCGTTATCAACGCTACAGAAGGTGTCTTTCTCGTACAGAGCTCTAGCGTATGGCTCTTCAGCGTGTCCCCGCTCCATGTCGCCACTACTGTAGTTGCTGGCAATCGCGGTACCTGTAATCTGCTCCAAAGCAATATCACCGGCATATTTCATTGCGCTGTCTGCAAAAGATCCTTTCACCGTTTTAGCCATAAGCTCTTGGATGTGAGCCTCTGCATCGACCTTGAATTCAAAACGGGCTTTCAGCGCGGACTTGGTTTTATTGTTTGTTACAGCAAACTCAGTCTTGCCTAAAGCCACCACTGAGTAATCTCGGCTACTCGCCATGATCTTGTTGCCGTTTGAGCTTGTGTACCTTGATCCGCGCATTGCGTACCAAAGCTCTTCGTTTTGAATTATGTCGTGGAACATGAAGCCGTTTTTAAGCACGACTCCGCCATCAACTTGGCTGTTGGTATGGTTCATTTTTTCGTCTCCTCTTTTTTGGCCTGATCGATAATCAACTTCTGGTTAGCAGAGGAAATGCGGACATGAATTAATACTTTTTTCAGGTTCTTGTCACGCTTATAAGCCGTGATCGCTTGATTCCACTTAGCTGTGTTGCTTGGCAGTAGCTCTGGCAACTCAACAACTGGAGCCTCTGGACTGATACGCAGACCATCACGCACATCACGACCGAACTTGACATTTTTCTCAACGTAAATAGCGATCTTTAGCCCAGCCCAATCCTCAAGGAAATGAGAGTCTGAAAGGTTTCGCATTATCTGAGAGTTGCCAGCGTTCAGGATCATTGGCTTTAACGGCTCTCCAGAGCGAATCTCTTTTTCTTTGAAGTGGATCGTGTTGAATGACTCTTTTGACTGCTTACTCTGGTCTATCAGAAGTTCAGCCTTTGACACCGTTAAGACTGTCGGCCCGACAATATCGGCACTGGACAGGTAGGGTGAGTTGAACGCTTTTCGGTAGTGAGTCTTGCCACTTTCGCTTGGTTGTTGCATTTTAAATCCTCTAATTAATACTTTGTTTAGATTGATGACAAGGCCATGATTACCAGTACAGCAATAGCTAGAACAACTACGTCAAAAACGGTTGTAGACCTTCTTGGTTGATGCCGCCTTACTTTATGTGGCGGTGAGTAAACTGCTCCTCTAATCATAGTGTCTGCCCCTGTATTGAAACTGCACTACCAATCTTCTCGACTTGGCTTGATGTAAATAGGTGGCGACGACCTAATGGCTGAGTACCGCAAAAACGCGGATTTGGGAACTCAACAAGATAGTTCCACTTACGCAACTCTGTTAATCTCGGGTGGTGTTTAATCACTTCTGCGATGTCCCCAGTCTTGAATCGACCAGCTAGGCAGTCCGGACTTGTAATTCTTACTTGCATAATTAAATACCGTTGTTAGTTTGGGTTGATTCCCAATAGGTAAGTAATACTATCACAAGAATATGAGAAAGTATAACTATCTTACGTAAGTAATTAATAATTACTTACGGGGGGTTGACGATACCGATTGATGCGAGTACGGTGCTGACTTTCAGTAAAACTTAAAGTGGTAAAATATGAAGGTAGTTCGAAACGCTGTCTCAAAAGCAGACCTAAGAATAGTCTCTGGAGCCGTAAAGCCCAAGAGCAGAACTCAGGGCGATATAGACGCGCTGTTGAAAATAAAGATGGCTGTCGCTGGTATTGCCGATGCCAGTCTTAGGGCTAGCTTGGAGGAATCACTTAACCCAATCGGGACTCAGTGGTTGATCCTTGCGATGCAGGCGCTTTAGTGCTGGCGGTGAACTCAAGAAACGCAATTATCGCGGCCTGTTTGGTCGGACTGCATAGCCGGAAAGTGACAATCAACGCTTCCTCGGCAGGGCTTAGTTTAGAGTTGCTGCCTACAGCCCAAGCATCGTTAAGTCCGCTCTCATCTGACAAAAGCCAGTCCCTCGGGGCTCCTGTCATTTTGCACAGAATGTTAATCTCGCGGATTTGGGGAGCGGTTCTTCGAGTTGGATTGCTCGACTCCCATAAAGTCACAGCGTTCCTAGTTAGGCCGCAAGCCTTGGCTATATCTCCCTGTGTTAGACCGGACCTTGCTCGTGCCTCTTTAATCTTTTGATGTAACTTAGACATGGCTATGCTCCTTTTTTAAAAGTAAGTCTTGCTGTCATCGCGAATGTAAGTTATTATTACTTCGTTGACGCAAATAGCGTTTTAATTTGATATATAAAACGTGATTCATTTGGGTTCTTTGACCTATTTGAATCAATGTATAAATTTGATTGCTAAGGTAAGAGTTGCATACTAAGGCAATTTTTGCAAGCCTTAACAGGGCGAAACAACTCTAGAAGGAAGCTTCATGAAATCAAAAGTAGTCAGTTACGGGACCATAGATTGTGCAATTTGGACGCATCCGGCGTTTAGAAATCTTAGTGATGATGCAAAGTTAGTGTTTGTCTATCTTAAGACATGCAAGCACCAGAACATGATCGGATCTTTCCATTGCCCTGACGCATATATTGTCAGCGATCTAGGCTGGGATGATTTTGCCAGACTTAAGAAGGCAAAGGCAGAACTAAGCCGTCCTGATGATCCCGATAAAAGTTTCTGTCTGTTCTGTCAGGACACCCAATACGTCTACCTAAACAAACATTTAGATAAATTCCCAGTCTACGACATTAATCGGATTAAGGGTTCAGTGAACATTATGGTGGAAATGCCGAGGGTGTGCAGATTCACCGCAAGACTGGCAGATAGAATGATTTCAATCATACTTGATTACGAGGTGTCGCTCTTGAATAAAGAAGGCATGGACTCTGATAAGCGACAGAAGGTAATGGAGGAAATAAAGGGCTTGCAAGGGGCTTGCGAGGGGCTTACAACCCCCTCCGAACAACCTCCGAAGACCCTCGGAAGTAATACAGCTACAGCTACAGCTACAGCTACAGCTACAGCTACAGCTCAAAACCTTCCCTCTCCAATGGATGCCATAATAACTAAACAGAACTCCTTACCCCAAGGAGAACCATTCCAATGAAAAACATTACTCCAAGGGGATATCAAACACAGACCGTTACCAACGCAAGAGAATCCATTGGTAAGGGCTTTAGGAAGATTATTGTTCAGCTTGCAACCGGTGGCGGTAAGACCGTGATAGCAATGATGATGATATTTGGGTCTCTAGCAAAAAACAAAAGGGTTGTTTTCTTGGCCCCTAGACGAGAGCTTATCTATCAAGCCCACAAGGTATTCTCTGCCAACGGTATCGCTGCAGGCATGATAATGGCGGGAGAGCGAATCTGGCCGTCACGATGCCAAGTTTGCAGCTTCGATACGCTTCATCACCGATGTATGAAAAAAGGCATAGACCTGCCTGAGGCGGATCTGGTGATTGTTGATGAGGCTCATCTGTCAACATCAGAGTCAAGAATTGCCATCCTAGAGAGCTACCACAAGGGCGGCGCAATCATTCTGGGGCTTACGGCAACTCCGGCTAGGGCTGGCGGGTTGGGACTAGGTATATTCTACGATGACCTTTGCCTTTCTCCGCTATCCGTGAAGGAAATGACCGAGCAGGGTTATCTCTGTCCTGTTAAATACTATGCCGCAGATGAGCCTGACCTGTCTGGTGTTAGCATCGGTAAGACTAGCGGAGATTATAACGAGAAGCAGTTAGCGAAAGTTATGGACGATCCTAAATTGATTGGTGGGATTGTCCACAACTGGAAGAGGCTTGCTGATGGAATGCAGACTGTTGTGTTTTGCGTGAATAAGGCTCATAGCCGTCATGTCTGCGAGGAGTTTCTTGCCGCCGGAATACCTGCAGAGCACATGGACAGCGATACCGAGACCGATGACAGGAAAGACATTCTTGGTCGAGTTTCGAGCGGAGAAACAATGGTGTTGTGCAATGTTTATATTGCCAGCTACGGATTAGACATTCCATCACTACAGGTCGCTGTTGTTGCTCAGCCAACAAAGAGTTTGGTTCGATACATGCAGACCGTAGGAAGGGTTCTACGGCCTCATGACAGCAAGGATCTAGCCTATGTTATTGATCATGCCGGAGTCGTCATGGAGCACGGCTTCGTTGATGACGAAATGCCTTGGACGCTGGACGCAGAGGTAAGTATTACTGACCTTAAGAAGAAAAAAGACGGTGAAAACAAGGAGCCTGCTGAGATTAAGTGCGGTGATTGCGGTCATGTATTTAAGGCTCAGCGCAAATGCCCTATGTGTGATCACGAATCAGTGCCGAGGGGCGCAGATATACCGGTCAAGGAAGCTAACTTGGTTGAGATAGTGAGAACCGAGGATGCTGACTCAAAGGCTTGGAACAAGAAAACACCGGTGGATGAGAAAGCAGCCTTTTATGGAATGATGAAGGCTTGGTGTGAGTCAAAAGGAATGAAGTCAGGAGCCGCAGCTCACAAATACAGAGAGCGAACTGGAGTATGGCCGAACCTCCCAGAAATTAAGAACCATCCAGAGATTGCTCCAGACGCGAATTTCAAAAAGTACATTCAACATTTGAATATTAGAAAAGCGAAATCAAATTATTCAGGAGCTAGATCATGAAAACAGCAATGGCGGTGGTAGGTAAGTGGCCCAGCATTCTTCCCATGTTGGGCGTTGATCAGGAGCTTCTGTCAGGAAAGCATGTTGATTGCCCTCTATGCGATAGAAAGAAAGATTTTAGGTTTGATGATAACGAGGGCGCTGGAACTTGGATATGTGTGTGCGGCGGCGGTAATGGGTGGTCACTTCTAAACGAACTGAAAGGCTGGGATTTTCGGACTGCTGCCAGAGAGGTTGACAAGGTTATCGGAAATGCTAAATCGGTTGAGATAGTCAAAGTCGATGATACCCAAAAGCGCAAGAATCGATTGAACAAAATGTACAAGAGATCCACTCCCGCAGAAACATCCGATCATGTCCTGAGCTATTTGAAGCATAGAGGCCTAACCGTCAAAACTCTGGCTCAGATAAGCCCAAGATTAAGGGTGGTTGAGTCGCTTGATTATTACGAAGACGGGCAGGTGGCCGGCACGTTTGACTCTATGGTTTCCTTAGTCACTCAGAACGGCAAGGCGGTTACTTTGCATGTTACATATTTAGATGAGGGTGACAAGGCCAACATTGAGTCATCGAGGAAGATATTGCCTACGCTTGAGAAGCTGTCAGGTGCTGCCTGTGAGCTTTTTGAATTTAGTGATGAGCTTGGTGTTGCTGAAGGGGTAGAGACGGCCTTATCCGCATTTGAGCTGTTCAATGTGCCGACATGGGCCTGCATCAACTCAGGGAATATGGAAGGCTTTAAGGTTCCCGAGGGTGTTACCAAATTTCACATATTTGGCGATTCAGACGCTGGCTTTACTGGGCAGGCATCAGCCTTTTCATTGGCTAAGAAAACGGTAGAAGCTGCCAGACGAGCCAGAAGAAAACTTGAGGTAACAGTCCACATCCCAGACTTCGTTAAGGGCAGAAAGAGCACAGACTGGAACGATGTTTTGCGTGAAAGCCGCTTAATTTAGTGCATAAATTAAAAGATCCAAACTTCATTATTAACCCATCAACTAAATCAGCATCAAGAGAAAATCAAATGAACAAAGCCAACGGTGAAACGGCTTCTGGAGACGACTTTCAATCAGTCGCATTCCAAATGTCCGGAAGGAAAAACCCAAACAATACTTGGGTTGAGAATAAACAAATGGGGCCTGACTGTATTTTCGAGGACTCTGAATGCTTGGAAATATACGAGCAGTCTCTACTAACAAGCGTTTCGGAAACTGTTGCTGCCGTAGTTGAAGATGAATGCGTTTGTGATAGCACAGTCAGAAACGCCTTAGCGCGTGGGAAATTGTTTTATGAGGCTGGTGGATTATGAGTGGTCAAACTGCAATGGACTTGGGCTGCGAAGATAAGCCCCAAGAGGATCACACGATCCGCCCAAGATTCTTAGCCAAGGCGATCATCGATGTTGTCGCGTCAATGATATTAAAAGTTCCTAAGCAATTCAGAACAACCGTAATAACTATGGTCTACATGGCTTTAGCTAAGGCATACGAGAAAGGTGACATGGCTCACCAGAACAGAGACTCAAAGGGAGCGATAAAGCGATGATACGTTATCAGCAAATGGACGCAGTTTGGCCGACCATAGAGGTAAGTAAATCTTGCCTAATAGATCGGCACATGGAGGAAATGGATAGAATTTCCTCGGAAAGAAAGTCTTTCAACGCATTGAAGAATGCCGCCAAGTTAGAGAAGGCAAAAGCCAATCCTGATGAGATTATGAATGCGGTAAATCAAATGAGTATTTTCAATTACTCAAATGAGAATTCTGGATTTCATGGCAGGGCAATTAGAGATCCCGATTGCATAGACTGGACTTTGGCAATGCTTTTGCTTACTCGATACGGTGGATTCACCATCACTGGTCTGGCAGAGACTCTGGCCGTCAGCAGAGACCATTTGGAAGGGGTGGCTATAGGAAAGATAAACAAGCCAAGGGATCACGCAATAGCCCAGTTGTCGGAATGGATAGCGCAGTATGTTGCTCCGTCACAGCTCCGCATGGTGATTGTGTGAATAAAACCGAAAAAGGCAGATGCGCCAAGACCCATGTTGTTTGCGTTATATCAACACCATCGGGCCACGTTTTCAAAGGAACTAACTGGTGCGCCAACCCACAAGAGGTTTGCCCTAGATCGGCGGGAGAGGGGTACGACAAATGTAAGTCTATCTGCAAGCAGGAAGGTCATGCCGAGGTGGACGCTCTTAAGTTGGCCGGTGATAAGGCTAGGGGAGCAAGCGCAGTCCTGACGGGCCATAGCTACGCATGCCAGAGCTGTCAGGAAGCCTTGTTTGGTGCTGGGATATCTTCGCTTCATGTGGAGCAAGCGAAATGAGCGATAAGAACGAGCAAATAACACACAGCAAAACTGACAGGCAGAACTTATCTTCACTGATCTTGTCTTTGCCTGATGCAGTTTATTCGTTTAGCTGGAAAAAGGTGGTTAAGACCAGAACGTTAGCTCAAAACAAGGCGATACATAAGTATTGCTCCTTGCTTGCAGAATCGCTAAATGCTGCAGGCTGGAGTTATTGGCAGGTAATGAACAGGCAGGCGAACAAAACAATAGACCAGCTGCGCAAAGAGCTGGTGGGTCACGGGCATACGCAAGAAGAGGTGGCTATAGCAGAGCAGACTCTGGACGCAATAGAGAAATCTTTAACTAAATCGGAGGTTAGCTGGAACACAACCTTGGTTAAAGAGCATTTATGGAAGCCTATACAAATTCTGGTGATCAATAAAGAGTCAACTACAGAGGCTGACCGGAAAGAATATTCATTGGTTTACGAAGAGCTGAATAGGATTACGGCAAGCGTTTTCGGTGTTAGCGTTCCCTTCCCAAGCAGACACTCTACTTAATGGCTAACTCAAAACGAAGATGCCCTTATTGCAAAGAATATAACCGTCTCGATGCTGACGGGGTTCATTTTGACCCGAGAGCAAACAGGCTGTACTGCTCGTTCGATCATTGGGTAGAGCATTGCGCCAAGTCCGGCAAGAAACTGGCAGCAGCTCATCGCAAGAAGGTTAGAAAGGAGATATCCCATAATAAACGAGAGCTTAATTTCAATGATCGGAAATTCCAGACAGTTAAGGCTCAGGAAGCGTTCAATAAGTTTATTAGGCTGACTTACGCTGGTTCTGGTTGCTACACATGCGATGAAACGAGCCCGTTCAGACAGTACCAGTGCGGTCATTTTTTATCTGTAGGCGCTAGGGGTGATCGCAGGTTCAACGAGGACAACGTGAGGCTGCAGTGTGTTAATTGTAATCAATATAACTCTGGCAGGGCTGCTGTATTCAGGGTTAGGCTCACTGCAGAGATAGGAGCTGAACGGGTAGCCGCGCTGGAGTTGGATAAGTGTGCAGAGTTCCGTCGCTCAATCGAGGATATTAGGTCCATCAGAAGTAAGTATGAATTGCTCAATAAAGAACTGGAATCACAGGTATGAGTAGTTATACGCGAACCATGATAAATGATCTGCAAAGGGGCAGGGCAATTGAACGGTCGGCCAGATCCAAAGTGTTTGCTAGATCTCATTATGGGCGGATAGCTAATTCAGTAGGGTATTTGGGTGAAGTTGTTTTCGAGGATTGGTGTGCTGCTAATGATATTGAGTATCAGTATGAGAGCAATACCGTATTCGATTATAGGGTGGCTGGGATAACTGTAGATGTGAAAACAAAAGCCAGAACGGTTTTTCCAAAATCACATTTTGATAATTCAATTCCGGCATACAACCATGACCATCAGCGACCGGACTATTTTGTGTTTGTGTCGCTATTGCGGGATGAGGATAGATTGATCAACGCTTCCTTGGTTGGGGCAATAAGCTACGAGGATATGGACAGCAACGGCACTCACTGGAAGGAAGGTGAGATAGATAAGAGTAACAATAATAAATTCAACTACGACACGATTAACGTGCCGATGGGAATGCTAACCCCTATGCGAGACATGGTTCCTGCATGGGCAATCAACTAACAAAACGGTGAACAGAATGTCAAAAAAAGTATATGTGGAAGCTTATGTGGCTGACGGCGCAGACCTGAGTGTGGGGGGGTTGACCTTGAATGCTAAGCCAGACCTTTCTGGCGGATCTTTCTATCGATGGGATGATGGCACGAACGACTTTGTTGTTCTTGAGGATATTCCAATCCCGAGTGTCTTTGAGCCTTCAGGCGTATCGGATCTGGTTCATGGTCTAGGGATGGTTGCAAGCCCATCTGATCTTGTCGTTCTTTCGCAAGGAGGGTTCACGGCCGAGGACATAATTCTTTTAAAAGAAGCGGGTCTAATCTAATGGTTAAGCAGTTATTGATAATAGGCCACGCCCAGCATGGAAAGGACAGCCTAGCCGAGCTACTTGGAGTCAAGTATGCGTCAAGCAGTCAGGCAGCATTAGATATCTTCCTGTTTGATCAAATCAACTACCTGCGCGGCAACATGGGCATGGAGCCATACAAGACCAAGGTGGAAGCATTTGAGGATCGCCATCAGCATAGAGATATGTGGCACATCCTAATATCTGACTACAACAAGAATGACCGAGCCAGATTAGCCAAGAAGATTATGGAGGATAACGACTGCTATGTAGGCATGCGTTGTGAGTTGGAGCTGGCTGAGTGTCTTCGTATAGGCTTGTTTGACGAAGTTATATGGGTAGACGCCAGCAAAAGAAAGCCTTTGGAGCCCGAGACGTCAATGCGGATAGCTTTTAATCCTAAAACGATGACTTATTTCAACAATAACGGAACTGAGCAGGACTTACAGCTCAATGCCGGCTGGCTTGAGCAGTAACTAATTTTCAAAAATCAACTTTCAAAACAACAAAACGGTGAACAGTATGACTAAGTTAGAAAAAACAGAATCAGTAAAAGCTTTGCGAGAGATTGACACAACCTTATCTCACCAGCTTGCATCGATATTAGAAGATCCAAAGCGCGGCAAGTCTGAGAGTGTGCTGAAGTTATTTAAACGGTGGCTCAAGAACGAGCACAACTATGAACAGTCAGCAGAAAAACGGGCTGAGTTGCTTTTTGCCTATGACGAAACTGGAAAAGCAATTTCGGGTTCTGACGTTGAGTTTTTCTTATCGATTGAGCTGCAGCACAAAGAAAAGGCTGCCATAACAGGGCAATATATTGCTGATGCCATGAAGGAAGAGCATATCGAATACCTCGAAAAGGAAAACAAAAAGCTGTCAAAACAGTTACGCAAGGACACAGATAAGCGTGATGAGTTCGAGGAAGAGTGTGAGGCTCTTTACGAGGAAATGCTTAATGAGGTTGAGAACAAGCATGAGCAGGTTGTTGAGGATATGCAGCTAGTGATTTCCAGAATCTCTGAGGAAAACGTCCAAAACTCATTAGACAGAATTGGACTCTTTCGAAAGATCGGTTTTCTGGAGTATGATCTACTTTTGTCAGAAGGTAGAGTTGGGCATCTTACTTCAGCTCTATGTTTCACTGCCGCTTTACTTGTGGCAACGACAGTCGGGTGTGCTATCTTGGTTGGCTATTATGTATAAGGTCTTAGAGGCGCAAAGCCCAGTTGAATTAGAAGAGTTAGTCAATAATAGCGGAATGGTTCCGGTCGGCGGGGTGGCGCTTCTGCCTAAGCTATCCGGAGATAGATTTTTCCAATCGGTAATTTCAAAAACGGAAAATGCAATTTGTAAATCCGAAAATGCAATTTCAAATTTGGAAAACGAAAAACCGAAAGCCAAAACTGAAAAACTGAAACCGGACTACAAAAAGGTTCCAGTAAAGACCGCCAAGAAAATCACAAAGAAGGCCACATCCAAGCGTAAGGTGTCAACCAGCAAGGTAATGCCTCGCAAGCAAACTTAGTGAATGATTGCAGGATGGTATCCGTCACAACCAAGAACATCAAAGTGCCAAAAGGAAAGGTTCATCTGAACGCTCTTAATGGCGCTTCTGTTTCTGGGTCATCTGACGAAATGATTGTGGTTGAGGCAGGGAAGATGATTAGCCCAGTTCTCTGCCACGACAACTTTAAAGTGGTTGATGGTTACATGGCGATATTCGTCAAGGTTGATAAGAGTTAGTTGAAATGAACGAGTCGATGAAAGTGTTATGGATGGAAGCGTTCACGCTTAGCTTAGCTGCCAATAATGGTGATGAGGCAATAGCAAAGTTTGAGGCTAACGCATACATAAGCGGTTTCACTGCTGCTCTTGTGGCAATGCAGTCTAATAAAGCTCAGGAAGACAAACATCTTGAGAAGCCAACCATTCACTGATAGTATCTAAAAATCAATCAGGTCTTCACCGTCCTGCTTGTGTTGGTTAGTTGATAACCTGAAAAGCCCACCTTGAGATATCTTGGTGGGTTTTTTTATGGGTGTTCAGGAGTGGGACCTGTTCGTTATTATTGAACGTGGACATGGCATGAACATCATCTGGTCTGGGCTCAAGAATAAACGTCAAGTGCAATTTGCGTATAGATGAGAAGTGCAATTTGTGTATAGAGAAAAAGATCAAAAGTGCAATTTGTGTGTGTGTATTTTGGTGGCATGTGTCGATTTCGGTGTTTTTTATCGACATACTGTTCATCCATACAGCACTATGGTCCGGTACTGTGTTTATATACAGCTCAAATAAAATAAATGAAATAATGCTTGACGGGTTGAATTATGCCTGAATGGAATTAGGCTCAAAAATAAGGTGAAATAAAGTAATAAAACGCTTGACAATAGCCAAAAGTAGCTAAAACCGACTCAGTGCCGTTGTAAGCGATTATTACCTTTTAGAGCCACCATTACACCGATTAAAATAGATCTCACTTTCGGTCTATTGCCTATTGACAAGTAAGAAAAACTTACTGTATACGCGCCCCCGCTCCTTATGGGCTAAGCAAACAAGCCATTTTTAAAATAGATGAAATAGTTGTTGACAGGTTGAATAGGTAAGCGTAAATTACACCCATCAACTAAATCAACTAATCAAAACGGTGAAATTTTGACTATCACAAAAAAACAAGCTTTAAGGAATGCTGGACTAAATAGTCTGCTTTCTATCGGTTCAGATAGTAAAACGGTAAAGGGCGAAAAGCTCAATTATTTGACTGGTATATGTTACCTTGCACCCGATCAGATAGCATTTAAACACCTAATGAAAAAAGGGACATTATGTGCCAATGCAAAAACAGCGGGATGCGCTGAAGCTTGCCTATATAGCGCGGGGCGCGGGTCATTTAACAGTGTTCAGCAATCGCGCCTCAACAAATCGGTTTCATTAATAACCAAGCAAAATGATTTCTTGATTGCTTTATATAAAGAAATTGAGAGCTTGATTGTAAAGGCAAAAAATAAAGGCATGACGCCAGCGGTTCGACTAAATGGAACAAGCGACGTAGATTATACAAATAAGCCATTTTTAATGAATGGCAAAAATCAAAACATTTTTGATCACTTCCCAGAATTACAATTTTACGACTACACTAAGAATATGCACATGCTAGATAGAGCGCCAAAAAATTACGCTTTAACTGCAAGCTATTCGGGGGCAAGTGTAAAGTATTCTGTAAGCGTATTGAATGCAGTGAGGGAGCACTCAGTAGGCGCAAGCGTAGTTTTTCGCGGTGAGATTCCAGAGACTTTTAAGGGCTTACCAGTTATAAACGGGGACGACACCGATCTGCGATTTTTGGACGCAAAAAAACACGATTTAATCAATCAACCTTTTATTGTTGGCTTATACGCTAAGGGCTCAGCAAAAAAGGATTTTAGTGGTTTTATTCAAGAGTCAAAAATAGTTGTTGACAGGTTGAATAAGTAAGCGTATATTACATTGTATCAACTTAATCAAACAATTTTAAACGGTGACTTATGAGTAATGACTATAAAAAACAAGCAATATACGAGTTAGTGGAGGAAATAAAAACAGTGGGCTTTCGTGTATTTATTGCAAAGTCCGCAACGCATGGTTTTTTTACTAATGCTGATGGTCAGCGGATTGTGTCTTTTCAGTACGACCTTGGTAGTATTAACTACAGTGGAAATTATACAACCGATCAACCTAGAATAACGGGCACGGGGTGGAGAATTGCTAAAGTTAGCAAAATGTCAATAAACGAAATTTTCACAAGTTTCCCTCCATTCTGGGCTACTGGACAGTCAAAGTGGAATTATACGACATTAGCCCAGTACTTGGCTACCTATCAAAGATCATCACAATACTATGAGGTGGCGTAATCATGACTATAGAGCCAACAATAAAAGAGCTGGAATTTATAGGCGCGTACTTTGAATGTATAGACTTCACCGAAACGGGTGATATAGACCAACCTGAATCAGGGGCGGAATTATGCGAAGTCTTTAAACGTGAAAGCATTATAGATTGCTTATCATTCTATAGTCGCGCGGCGTGTTATTTGTCGGATGACGAAATAAAAAAAGCTGGTATTGATTTTTGGTTAACTCGCAACGGTCACGGTGCGGGATTCTGGGACGGGGACTGGAAAGTATATGGAAAAATGTTTGACGAGATGGCTAGAAATTATGGCCCGTCAGATACGCTCTTTGAAAATGAAATAAACTAAAAAACTAAAAAACTAAAATAAAAATGAAAAAATTCACAGATCAAAAATACTCCAATTTCTTAGAAATATTGCTTGTAATGATTTTGGCGTTATTGGCGTTTATAACCAAACCCAGCAAGAACGAATAGACCGGATAAAATCATTTTGAAATAAACGAAATGAATTGTTGACAGGTTGAATTATTGCTGTATATTGGCATATATCAACTAAACAGCAACAAAACGGTGAAATAAGATGAATAATAAGGAAACGGCAAAAATACTATTCAGCATATTAGTGGATAGTTTACCAAGCTCAGCAATAATACGTATCACATGCCCAGAAGGCACTGATAAAAGTTATCCATTGGATCTTGGCTATATGGCGACAATTGTAAAGCTATTAACGTATTCGCCTTATATGGAGATAGACATTGACGCCGGTAAATTTTTTGGTGTTGTGTGTACTATCGGTGTTGACGGTGGCGCTTATGGTCCGGAGTTTATAGTCAACTGTAGTCAAAATCCAATAACGAATAAAATTATGGCTAAATTTGATTCGGCGGTGAAATAAGATGAAAACAAGATATTGCACATTTATAGAAGACTTAGCGGAAACGCTACCTTATAAAGGCGGGTTATCAGCTACCATATTATAGCGGGTCTGGTGAGGGCTTTATAATCAAGCCCAGTGATGTAGAGATTAAAGCCCATGACATACTGCACGGCATATATAACAAGTTAACTAATGGTGAATGAGAATGAATAACAAGACAACTAACACAATAGACGGCTATCTAGTGGAGCTAGAGATTATCTCAGATATTGAGCCGCAATCAGATTGCTATATCTCAAAAGGGGATTATTGCAGTAGCTTAGAATATATGATGAATAATAACGCAATCTTTGGAGCTACTGAGTATGACGAGCTACCAGTGTCGCTAGACACTAGGAATAAAATAGAAGACTGGGCACTAAACAACGGGTATTAGAATCACAATAGCAAAACCTAAACGGGCTACCTTAATTGGTAGCTTTTTTTTGCCTATAGTTTACGGATTGAATAAGGGCGAATAGAATTACTCAAATAGTAATTAGGCTTAGCCAGTGGACGGCTACAGCATTCCGGTCAGACCATTAGCCCAATGCGACCGATAGAATCATCGCGTACAGTCACGGACCACACAAGAGCGAACAGAACAGACCAACCTATAGCTGTATATTCATACAGTACCCATAAATAATTCATTACATCTGAGTAATGTTGACTAAAACGCTGGACATTTCCGCAAATCTCTGAAGGTGTAGGGGTCCCTGCGATAAGAGGGTCAGCAGTGGGCGCATACTGAT
>Ga0070747_1000035_pt1 | contig 54641 bp, 119 predicted proteins | sample VirMetDEL_Mar_31_FD_77321 | JGI IMG/M metagenome (GOLD analysis project Ga0070747, IMG submission 77321) | Aqueous microbial communities from the Delaware River and Bay under freshwater to marine salinity gradient to study organic matter... | ecosystem: Environmental > Aquatic > Marine >... | reverse complement strand
TTGCGCCGGAGTAGAGTATCAATGCAACTTATATTTTCACGTGCGCCGGCAGTACAGTGTCAAGTCAATTTATTACCAAGTGCTAAAACAATTAGTACCAGGCCAATACTGAAAAAAGTTCTTGACTTTCACCCTGAGCCATTCTATACTATTTAAAGAGTCAGGGGAATAAGGGTTAACAGTACCGCGGCTCAAACGAGTAACCCCGAAAGACCAAGGTTTTCCTAATGGAAAATGCTCGCTCTTAGGAGTCGCCAAAAAAGTTCTTGACTTTGCCAGCTGACTGGGCTATACTATATAAAGATTGAGGGAAGTGGCGGCAACCACCCGAAAGGTGTCGGAGGCGCACTTAAGCGGCGAACGAGTAGCCAGGGTCCGCCTGGGTAAAACTGCTTTAGTAAGCACGATGAGCCTGGAGGAAGAAATCAGGTTTCCCTCAAATTAGTTCTTGACAAGCCTCCCCAAATAGGCTATAATGGAAAGCCAGCGATGACTAGCTCGGGTAATAGGAGCGGTTGGGCCGGAGTTGAGCCCGTGAAGAACTTCCGGATAGAGACCCGTGATGTCTCCAGGACAGTGAAATGCTGTCTAACAAGATCCGCGATAGCGGGTGGCACGGATTAACCTGAGGGCTTGAGGCTCTCGAATAAAATGGCTCGGTGCTCGTAAGGCCCGACTGTGTCACGAAAATTTGGTCGAACTAGGTTAACTTACTGTGAGGCACGGTTATCGAATTGATCCCGATAGCGGCGGTGTACCTGGTAAGAGTTATAGATCTAGGATGCGCATCCGACGGTCCTCTGGCTGTAGACTAGCAACCAATATACCTCCCTCTAAGTAATGCATGACCAGGCGCAGCTTAAAGGATTAGACCTGGCGTCGTGTGGTCCCGAACGGCATAGCTTCGGGATAACAAAATTTGAGCTACAGGTATTGATCAGAACCAAATATCCGGATATTGCAAGATGCTGGAAAATTGACCGATCTACTGTACTATCGCCGCTTGCAAAGGCCTTAGATTAGCGGATGTTATGGGAAACTGGTTTGGCCACCAGCGGATCTCTACTGAACCTTTTGCTCAAACACTATCTGACGAGTCCAGAAGGCCCGACTGTGCCACGAAATTTACTCAGAGACTTTAACAGTTAAAGTCTCTGAGTTACCGCTTATAAGTGCTCCGGTATTAATTAAGTAATTTGAGTATTTAGCCAATAAGAGCTTTTCTAGCTCTCTAGCTTCTAGCCCCCAATTGAACTGCTTAATCCATATAACTTTCATGTTATATCTTTTCCAGTCACTAGCAAAACGCTCTTGAACTGTCCTATTAGTGATGCCTAGCTTATAGTACTCAATATCCTCGTATTCGAAGCTAATATGATAAACTATAGCAGGCTTTTCTAAGTTAAATCCGTATTCTGCACAACTAGGGCAGGTTGATCCGTGTAGTATATCGATAGGTCTGGCTTTCCACCGGTGATTTTTGGGGCACTCATGTAAAATAGGAGTTTTGTTATCAATATAGTCTTCTACTGCAACAGCATCAATCTCTCGGTCAAATAAGTCTAAGTCATACTGTTCATTTGTTCTTTTAAACTTACTACTATAGTTTTCTACTCGTAAGCCTAGTCTGTTTGCTTTTAAAGTTAAGGCTTTTCGCTCTCTATTAAGAAACTGCATGCAATAGTCTACCCCCTTACTGGGGTAATTTATTTTTAGGAATTCGATCTCTTCGGGGGTCCAATATTTTCTTATCATTTAAAGATTATAGCATAGACTCATATGAGTGTCAATAATTATTTTTAGTATACAAAAATTTATATCACTATCTGATGAGCTCATAGGAGCGAAACCTGTTTAGGTCATAGTGTGTATTTGTCTACCGGGCGCGAGTGCGCACATTATGAGCCCGGGAGCTATTGGAAGTCATGAGCCAATGGCCGCGTTTCTAGAGCGTGAAAGGTGCTGCTACGGGTCTTAACAGGCAGCTAATATCCCGATAAAATTCAGCAAGCAATTGTTGGCCCTCTCCGTCATGGGATAGACGTGAGCGTGAGTAAACCACGATATGCTAATCCGGAAGATGGTGCCGGTCGCTGTGATTACGTCGCGAGGCGTATGAGTGAGAACCTCAAGGCGTAGACTAAGATGAATGGTCGTCCCTATGGGAAGGTGCGGGTTAATAAAGTCCCGTCGCAAACATAAAACACCCTGGTGGGCTGCCACTTAATGGGCAGAACGGGTTCGATTCCTAGGTGTGACCTTCTGGCGAAGGGATTGCAAACCCTGCAAGTTCGATTCTTGCGGCACATGAAATAATTTAAAACGTTTTACCCAGCTAGTTGCAACTAGCTGGGTTTTTCGTGTCTAAATTGTAAGCTGAGGCCTGGCCCCTCCCCACCCTGGTATATTAGCATAGATTTAAGCTCAATTCAAGTACTTTTTCAGCTTTTCCTTAAATTTCTCCTCTTTCAAGCGCGCTGCGCCGATTTTACACTTTTGTAAGTACAGTGTCAAGAGTAAATTTGAGTGAATCGTCGCATTTTTCGCCCAGATTGAGTCTAATTTGAGTAGCTGGTCAAGTTATTATGGGTTAAGGTTATTTGTCTGGATTTAAGCGGATTTATTCTGGTTTGATACGATTTATTGCACCGAAGCAGTAGAAAAAGCGCCGAAAACCCGCTGTGGTCCGCTCCACACGTTTTTTGAACAGAGTTCCTGAAAATGTGTCTTGACTTTTGATCTGGGTTGGCGTATAGTATACATTCAATAAGGGAAATGACATGAGCGATTGGTTTGATGTGGAACATATTCACCTTCGTAATGAGGGTGTTGAAGTTACTGGCGTAGATGAAGACTCTTTCCGCGCTGTGTACTCGTGGTTGGCTGAACAAGGTTTGATCGACTACGATACTGAGAAAGAGGTATTCTGGAATCGTCGAATGGAAAGGCTAGATAAATGAGACAGATTAAGTACGAAATCTATGACCGTAATAACGGTTGGGCTTTTATTAGCGTTCGCGGATTGCTGAATGTGCGTAAGATTCTAGAGCTTTACAATAATGTTAACCTATCATTTAGAGTGGCGGAGGATCAAGACAAGGGGTCGGATAATACATGCAATTTGAAGTAATTAGAGCGTATACCGGGGAAGTAGAGAAGATTTTTGACAATGAAGAAGATGCTTGGAAGTGGATTCGTGGCTGCGGTGACCATAGCGATCTCTACGATATTCGCTACGAAGAATATCTCCCTGAGGGCAACGACTAAATACGTTGTTACTGAGCACAAGACTGATCAAGTAGTTACAGAGTTCGAAGACTACCCAACTGCAATGGCTTACTTCCTAGCTTTTGATCATCCCGAATATCCACTTAATTTTTATGAAAGAGAAGAATATGAGCGAGTACACGATCGACGACGCAGAAAATCTCTGGGAGCAACATGCCGACGAGTATGGAGCAGACTTTTCGGATGAATATCCACTAGATACTGCTATTTTTGACTATGAAGCTTTTGGTTATGCTTTTATGCTAGGACAAGTTCTAGCGATTAAGGATGATATCGATGCTGAGCGTTATCATCGGTGGGTTAACGACGAAGAAGCTCATCAAATTGATTTTGAGAAGGAATTCTAATGACTATGTTTGACAGGGGTCAGTCTATAGTTTTTGAAGTTATCGCTGATACTATAGGCGTCTCTAATACAGAGGCCTGTGAAGTGTATCGTCAGCTTTTTGATCTGGGTCTGATTGATCGTGAAAAAGCACAAGAAGTATTTACGGAGATCGGATCGAGTGACTAAATCTAGAGAACAGCTAAGTGACATGACGATTTGGGTCGGTGCTGACGGAACTAAGTTTCTAAAGATTTGTACACTGTTCGCAGATTTCGAGAAGCTGGCTGATGAAGGTAACACTGATGCGGCTTATATGGTTAATGCACTACGATATGTGCATCGTGCAATGGAGAAAGCATAATGTTTGAATTTAAGATTGATAATGCACATCGTGCTTATGAGATTATGCAGGAGGGTTGGCCTACGCGAATCGTTTCGCTGGTTGGCCCGGATTTGAACTTCGACCTTCCTAGCCAGGGTGATCATCACTTGATCAAGGTTTTTCATGATTTTGAAGGTCATGTAGAGCCAGAGACGCTAGAAGATACTGTGTGGGAGCTTAAGCATCCGCTTATTCTTCCTACGCGAGAAGATGTATGTGATGTTCTCAAGTTCTGCTGGGATTTGGACGACTCAGATCGACTGTTGATTCACTGCCACGCAGGACGCAGCCGAAGTGCTGCGATGCTTATTGGTATCCTCTTCGACCATTCTAAATCACCTGGCAATGATGAACTTAATGAAGCACGTGAAGCTGTTCGTTTGGTTGCTGAAGCGCGACCTACTATGATTCCTAATCGCTTGATGATCAAGTACGTAGATGAGCTGTGTAATGCTCATGGAGTACTACAACAGGCTGTTAAAGAATACTGGGACAATTGCCAGCTTCCGGGTATCATGCTTCGTACACAATTAAGTGGGTGGAAAGACTAATGAATTGGACTCTTATTGGAGACTTTCTTTGGGATGTTTGCGCGGGATTTGGTATTGGCTCTATGGTAGCGCATATTGTGAACTGGCTTGAGTACCGAAAATGAAAATAGCCCTTGACATTTGACGTGTCAGGGGCTATACTTTTATGAGAATAAGGAAAGAGAGATATGTTCGACATTAACGATGAAGTATATATGGCCGGCGAAGCTGGCGCAGACCCTGATGCACGTTGGGAAGGCTATATCGCTGCAGGTCCCTATGATATTAAGTATTATGGTGAGCCTTCTTACACTGTAGTGTGGGATAGGTGGACTGGTGGTGGTGAATTCGAGGAATTCCACGACGTTCGGGCAGATTCTATGCTTGTTGCTATTATGGAAGAAGGTGAGTAATGCCCGCGATTAGTCCTAACGAAGTAGTTGCTCAGAAGCAGAAGAACATTCCTGAAATTGTATTTGAAGCATTCAATGAACTGATTGCTGATAATTTTACTGAAGGTTCGGCCAAGGTAAAGCAGGAAGATGTTATTAACTTGATCCTGTCAAAGTCTGGCTTTCTAAGTCGACAAGAGATTTTTGACAAAGGCTGGCTTAATATTGAAGATGTTTATCGGGGGCAAGGCTGGAAGGTCGAGTATGATAAGCCTGGGTGCTATGAAACTTATAGTGCTTTCTTTAAGTTTAAGGCGAAGAAATGATTAAGTATTATTATGCGCTTGTGTATGACAAGCTGTTTTTCGGCGAAACACGACGTGAAGTCGAGATTGCCGTAGAGGACTTTGTTCTAGATTTTCTAGAGGGCCCAGTTCAACGTTACACAATTCAAGGACCTGTACCTCAATGGTAGAACTTATTAAAACTTTCCTAGCAGGGCTTGCGGCAATCATACCTATTCTGGTATTGATTGCCCTATTCAATATTTACCCACAAGTAATGAGTATTATTGGACTCAGCCTGCTTGGGCTCCTAGTTGTTCTCTTTGTAGGACTTATTGCTAGAGACATTTTCGATGATTACTGACGAATTTCTAGAGAACTTTCTAATTGGCTTCCTACTGATTTTTGCATTCTTTGCCATCCTCGGTGGCATTGTCCTACTAGCTAAAAATAGTCTATTTTTAGTGATTACACTAATACTAGCGTGGCCCCTAGGTTGGGTCACGAGGAGAATAATTGTCAACACATGACTTCTATCAGATAACAGCAGCAAGCCATTGCACTTCGTGCAAAAAAGATGCGCTCACTCACATTGGAGAATGGGAGCACCTAGAAGTTCCACTAGACGAGGAACGCGTAGCCGAGTTTGACTTTCTTGTTCCAAAGTATAAATGTCGAAGTTGTGCTACAGAGTTTGTCTTCAGTCCAATGAAGTCGCTAATGGAAGACGAGGCCTCGAAATGGGTCGCATTTGCTAAGGCAGGCCTGGACCCTCACGGGTCCGTGTGGCACTAGCAGAGGCACGCAATAGATACAAATTAACCCACACTAGCCAAGGCTTGTTGAACGTCGTTCAACAACCGAAAGGCCGGTGTGGGTTTTATCGTTTTCGAAACTAGGAAGATTAATCTGCTAGGAAGGCTCTAGCACGGGGCGGGAGAGATCCTTATAGAGGTTCCGCCCAAATTTGGTCCGAATCGCTCTTGATTAGTAGTGTGCATTAATCAGTTCTTCATTAGCGAACCAGAAATTATTGCAGATTTTTAAACACAATACCACTTAAGAATCTTGATATAATGAATTAAATAAGTTAGAAAACTTATTGATTACAGCGCTTTAAGTTGATTAAAACGACTTAATAACTTCGTAGAAGCTTTATTAAAATCTAGGTGTTCCCTCTGAAGAATTCAGATAACGACTGATTTCTATACAGTGGCTTCCTCCCTTAATTCCGTCCGCTCTACTGTAATTTAAAAATCATATCTAAACACTTCAGGGAACACCCTGTAGCCATAATAACTTCGTTCTCGGCTATTTCATATATTATATATGTTGTCATGCCAAAAGTCAACAACTAATTTTCGAAGGTTAGGATGATTTATCTTTGTTGTAGGCTTTTTGAAACGTAAAAGATTGTTTTGAGCTGCCGATAAGAACCTATAAAAAAGGTGTTGACTTTGGTTTCTGCCTGTGCTATATTAATTATTATGTATTATTATAAAGATAAAGCGACTGGATCGCTAAGAACTTTTGAAAAGTATGGACCTGAATCAGAAAAGCGTGGACTTGATAAGCTTAAAGATGATAAGTTTGTATCAATTCTAGAAGATGGATCATGGCATACTAGTCACAAAACAGTATCTAGTAAGTCGGGTTACGTAGTATATGCGGGCCAGGAATCTATAGAAATAAATAACTCTGGAGTTTATAGACTATTGTGTATAAAAGACAATGAGTTGAAATTGTTACCTGAAAAGTTTAACAACAAAACTAAAGCAGCAACTTATTTACCTGGACTATCTTTAGTTTATGATAGTGTATACGTGGTAAAAGATCATAGACATGGCTTTAGAGAAGTAATGGACATTAATGAAGACATCAGCTTTTAATTTGTGCCCTAACGGGCATTGGCACTCATCAGAACGTTGTGCTAGGTGCCATGGTTACTCTGCAGTAGAAGTTGCACGAGCTTTACTAGGCTCTACAGAATATAAGTTTATGGGTAATGTAGATGATGATCGCGTATTTGTAGAAGATGGGCTTAAACGTAAACATTTTGTGTATAAAGTAGATATTGTAAATGGTATCTGGCCACATAATAAGAACCTGCCAAAACCTTATTTTCTAATCTATACTGACGCAAATGAACTGGTAGTTAGCACAAACCCAGTACGTCGTGTACGAGATTTAAGAGGTTCTATAGTTTGGACAAAGCCTTTTAAATCAGAGACTGAAGCTAATCGAGAAAAACAGAAGTTAACAGGATTAAAGGACTTAGAGAACTACTATGGATAATATGCTAATTACTAAAATCGAGGCTAGAACTATTATGGTTGCTTTGCAACAAAACCTCGATGATTGGGGTCCTGAAATGGATACTTTCGAAGTTGCAGAAAATGCACGTGTGCTGAAGCTTATTCAAGATCGGTGGCCTGACCTGGCCTGATTATAGACAAATTCTAATCAATACCCTGTGGTCGCTAGCGGCTGATGAACAGGGTGGCAATGAAATTTGGTCTGCACTTAAAGCTATGGACGTAGAAGTTCCTAGCTTTGTAGATGACTACGGACTACTCTCAAGTTTCATTATGTGTTAACTAGGTGCTAAATATTCTGATGGTGACCCTATTGCTGATGAAGAGTATCTCCAAGAATGGGAAGAATTGAAGGCTGAATATGCAGACGATTGAAGAACAACTAGATGAACTTTTGTACGCTTTTCTAGATCATAATGACTATGTAGATGGTTGGAGTGCAGACGAGGAAGCCTCTAATAAGTACTGGACTCTTCGCTTCAAGTTCTTAGAGAAGGTCGATCAATATAAAGTATATTGAATCCAGTTCTTGACTTCCGACCTGAACTGTAGTATTCTTAGCTCTTAATAAGGGAAATATCAAGTGATTAAGTATTTGATGCTTTGGTACAGAGCTAAGACTTACTGCCCAGTGATTGATTCGCTGGAAAATGAGCCTGATATATGGGTTGGTGCTACTGAATATAAGCGGTATAAGTTTGATAAGCCTGGTAGCGAGCGTCTCTGGTATAGGTACTACGATTCTAGTAGCCTTTTCCATAAGGATCTAGATATTGAACTCACGAATGTAGATTATGAAACCTTCACTAAAGAAGTGAAGCGTAATGGCCACGATCTACCAGTAAGTCGCAGCAGGCTTAAGCGAGCGCTTAAAAAGCGTAGACAGTATTTTGCTAGGAAGCGCGCTGACGCCGCGCAAGCAGAAATGAACCGCATCACACAGGATGCGCAAACACTGCGAGTGGCACGTATTGCTCAACTTCGTAAAGAACTTGCCGATCAAGAAGCGGCAGATTTTGCATATAGGCTAGAACATGCTTGAAGACAATGAAGAACTTATCGCAAACATTCTGCAAGCATTGCACGAATTCTACGATCATGGGTCAGAACACTACACAACCGAATATCGTCTCCACCTGCTAGAAACAATTGAGGAACTAGAGTCTTATGTACATTGAGCGACGAAACCTGACCCCAGAGGAGGGTCAAATCCTCGTAATCACACTCGAAACAGTAGTTGCTATGCATATGAGTAACCATCAGTTTCTAGAAGCAGGGCGTCTTAATATCATTCTAGATCAAATCAAACTGCGAACGGGTGATCTTCATGATTAAATGGGAATATAAGAAAATCCCCGTATACCATAAAGCAATGGATGTAGATATGGCTAATATTCTTGGAGCACAAGGCTGGGAAATGGTTGGACCTGTCGCACATTCAATTTGGTTTAAAAGGAAAGTTGTTTACACACAAGAGGAAAATACAAATGTTTCTACTAATTGATCATAATGGCAAACTCGTAGAGGACGACGAATACAATTGTATGACGTTTGATACCATTGAAGAAGCCATTCAGTATGCTAGAGACCTTGATGAACTAGATTGGATGGTAGTTAAGTTTGTGTGCTTCACATGAAATTTACATCAAAAACTACAGTTAAAGAAACTTACACTTGGAACGAGGAAAGTCTTCGTAAGCTTCTAGCTGAAGCGGCTGGAATTAGTCCTGAAGATTGTGTAATTCATATTCAAGAAGGTGAAGATCACGATAGCCTAGCGGGTAACTGGTACGAACCTGCTCATGTAAGTCTGACAAGAACAAGACTGGTATCAGAATGAGAACCGTCCAAATTGCTAATGAAACCTACGATGAAGACTCGATCATTAAATCTCTGCATGAGGTTAAACAATGGCGTGAAAACGTTGAATACATGCTGAATGACCCCAAATTTGCTCCTTATGTGGTACGAGTTTGTGAAGGCGGCGGTGAGGAAGACCTCATTATGTCGCTAGTTGTGAGTTGGAATAAGATGTTTAATGCTACTCCCGCTGGTGAGTACCTAAAGCCTGGTGGAGGTAGATTTTCATGACAAACCGTGAAGATATTCTACTAGACCTACTTAACCGTATGCTAATAGAAGTAAAAGTCACTACTAAAGATATTAATCTTAGTGATATTGATATTGTCGCGATGACTGAAATGTATCTAGAGCATCAAGCTATTAGAGCTAACGTACTTAAGTTGTGGCGTGGTAGCAGTCAGTTTGACTATCAATATGTGCAAGCTAAGAATTACGTTATTAAGCAGCTGATGAAGATTCATAATATTCCTATTGAGCAAGCTACTCAGTATTTCTGTGACGTGATTGAGGATTGATATGCCTATCTTGACGAAAACTGAATGGGAAGCTGTGTATGCACAGCTAATGCTTTGTACTATGCAACTAGGTAATACCGAGCAAAACATTCCTATCCTAGATAAGATTGACAAGTATCTGAAAGGTTTTGGTAGCCCTGAATATCCAACAGAGATTAAAAAGCCAGTTAAACGAGCACTTACAGTTGTAGAGTAATGCAAACCTGTGAAACCTGCCTAACTATAGTATCACTAATTAAAACAGATAATAAGCTTTACTGTGAGCTATGCTTGCTAGATAAAGTCTTCCAGGAGGCGAATGAAAACTTCAAAAACAGTAGAGCTAACTCCGGAGGCTCAGGACGCGATTGAAAACCTAATCGAAGCTGCGCAGCATTATGGCAAAAGCTTAACACGATATCATAAATTGGAACTCGATCAAGCTATTGGACACTTACGAGAATGTGTGGGGACTAATAAACATGTATATTGATTGGCGTGCAGCTAAAATTTTCTGTATTGCAGCTCCTATTGTGGTAGGTATTTCCGCTGTAATAGGTGGTGTAGCTGTAGGAGTAATGTGGCTTATTGCTAAACTATTTAGCTTTATACCTATTGATATTGCCCCTTCTGTAGTTCTATGGTTCTGGCTTATTGCATTTGCATTTTGGACTTTATGTGCTTTTGATGTAATCCGTTTTGGTAAGAAGTCAAAATGATTGGTGAATTTCTAGCCTATCTTCATAAGAAGATTTTACAATTGACACGCAAAGAGAGAATACTATGACTGATGCAGAAGCTAAACGTCGATATATAGAATATACAAGTAACGATGATATTGTTCATTGTAATCGTTATCCTAGTTGGGAAGAGTTGAGCAAAGCATCCAAGAAGACATGGAAAATCCTACTAGACCCTGCAAACAGGCGTGTAAATAAGACTTGACTTTTGGGCTGAGGCAGGCTATGATAAGGCTTAATCGGAGGAACACATGACTAAGCAAGAACCATTTATGCCGATCGCAATGCCAGAAGATGATAGTCTAGTCAAACTTAAAAGCGGCGAGATTATTACTTGGGCAAAGTTGCGGGAAAGAATGGAAGCAAAAGAGTTGGAATGGATTAACTATCTATTTGGAGACTTGAAATGATCCTTTATTCAGATAACGAGCCGCGAGGGCCAGGTGGCCCTGTCGAAGTCGACCCTACCAAAGCATACCTTCGCCATTATAGCAATCAACTATATCTTCAGTTTATCGCTAAAAATAGCGATGACGCACAAGAACGTGGGCAAGCACGTCGCGAACTAGCGATTGCAGAACGAAAGATGGCTTACCATTATCGCACAGCCGATCGTAAAGAAATCCTACAAGGTATTCAAAAGCTTAGGAAAGAATGGAAGCTATGAAATATGATCCAATGTATGAAGAAATGACTGCTAAAAAGCGAGAAGAAGAACGTGTAGAAGAAGAAAAGTTCCAACGCGCAAACGCAATCGCAATAGAACGTAATAAACTTGCGAAGAAAGCTTTTGAAGATTACGTTCCTGTCGATCCCATGTATAAGATTGAGGAAGACCGGTATGGTACCTTCACAATTGCTACGCGTAGAATTAAATGTCGTAATATTGACGCAAGAGAGTATCGTAGTTGGGGTGGTGGTTATGGAAGTCATTACCGAATTTACTCGCCAGAAGAAGTACAAGCTATGCCTATTGAACCGGAAGTAAAGTACGACACTATTAAGTCAGACTCAGTATACTATACTTATGATAGCAAAGGCCAGGTAAACTCATCTTACCCAGTACTTAAATTTAACATCTACGAAGACGCAGTAGCCTATATTAAGCGACTATGTAAGCGTCCAGAAGATAAAGTAACCCATTTTGACGAACAAGGAAACCCCATTGACTGACCTAAATATTAATTCCGCTGAATGTATTGCCCCACAATCTAATATTGGTGAAACGGTTTACCATAACATTTGCTCCGGTGCAACTCATGTAGTGCCTTGGGGTACTTCTGATTGGTTTAGCGCTGCCTTTCTAGGAGCCTTGATCCTATTCCTTATCGTAGTATTCGGTCTTCTAGGAGTTATGCTTTTTAAACCGGTTACTGATACTTACTGATCTCTCAATCGAAAAAGGCGATTAAACCCGCCTTTTAATTGATCACTCGAAGGAAGTTAAAATTTTATGAAATATGCAGCATTATTCGAAGAAATCTTCGTAGAAGAAGATACCTATGGAGGCTACATCAAGAAAGCTATTCCTAGTATTAAGGAATTCGATGATCAGAAACAGTTGATGGATTGGATTACTTATGAGGCTAAAGATAAAACATACCGAGTTATTGAGTTCAATGACATTAAAGTCAAAGTTAAACTAGAAATTGAAAGACTGAAGGTGTACCGTGAGCTTACTGTCAAAGATGAATATGAAAGAGCACGTACAGTCCAGGGGTCTAAGACTGGACCTGTATCCACACGCCTCGTTAACTGAAGATGTGGCCACCTTTCCAATGTATAACTTTGGAAAGCGTATGACGGGTTTCAATCAATATCGTCCAGGTGCTCCCAAGAAAGGTATGGATAATCATCCTAAATTGGGGCGATATTACTCCTTCGTAGTAAAGAACGAAGTTGCAGTATTTGGAATGGAATCCTGGGACTTTACTAAACCCGTATATCTAACTGGAGGTATGTTTAAAGCTGCTACACTTAACCGACTTGGCTATACTAGCCTTCATGTCTCTAATGTTAATCCTATGGCTCTACTTCACCAACTTTATCTTACGGGTCGTCCATATTTTGCGGTCGGTGATGCCGATGAAGAAGGTGCACAGTTCGTTAGACGATTCGGAGGATGGCAATCTAGAATAGACTTAGATGAGCTATCAGACAGTGAAGTTATTGAAACGGTTGAATATCATACTCAAAGAGCTCAGAGTTGCCGCCAGACTTAAGAAATCCAGGTACAAATACTCGTTTATGCTTAAATTTAAATAACAGTTTTTGCTCGTGTTCTTTTGCATCTAATCCTTTATTATAGTATATTTGATGAATAATACTAATTTGTTTATCTTTATCCCGCTCAAATCTTTCAGCTACTGTTCTATTAGTAATACCTAGTTTATAGTAAGTTTGATTATTTTTAGTTATTTTTAAATAATAAAGTATGCCAGGCTTATTCTGATTAAAGCCGTGAGTTGCACAAGAAGGGCAGCCAGAACCACTCAATATAGACTGGGGTCTGGCTGACCAAACATGACCTTTAATGCATTCATGCCTTATATTAGTTTTTGCATTTATATATGTATCTAGTACTTTATACTTAGTTAAAGATTGATAGTCTTCATGAGTTCTAACTCTACAAATAGGGCAGCCTACTCCGTTTAACACATCATTGGGTTTTATACTTATAATATGCTCATTTAAACACTCATGTTTTATTTTTGTCTTACTATCTATATAAGGTTCTAAAGGTAGTAAATCTATCTCTTTTTCTAATAGCTCTTCTAAATATTGTTCATTAGTTTTCTTCCAATGATTATACTTTAATCCTAGTCTTCCCGCTTTGTTAATAACAGATTGACTTGATCTATTTAGAATATTGCCACAGTGTTTACCACCCTTATTTGCATAATTGAGGGTTAAAAAATTAATTTCATGTTCTGTCCAAATTTTACTCATAAAATTATTATATCACAATTTCATGAAATGTCAAATTAAATTATAGAGGATAAAAAATTTATATGAATGACAAAGTTTACGATCAACGAGAAGTTTTAGCTGAAGCTCGAAAAGATAACTGGCCTACTGAAAAATCAGAGATTCCAGTACCAAGATCACCTGTCCCTGTGTCAAATGATAAAGGCTGGTTGAGCGAATCTGTAAAACGAGCTAATACTAGTTTGATTGAACAATTTACTCCGCTAGAACTTGCTTCTAGAACTGGTAGACAAGTTACTATTCCTCTCAATGATTCAGATGCGGTAGAACTTCTACGCCGCTTCAACGCCCACTATTTTGCATGGACAGGAAAATGTTTGAAAGAGGTACGATAGTAACAAACGGTAGCTAGTTTACACCTAATGGAAAGAACTGGTTTAACTACGAATACGCTGTCATAGAATGCTATGGCGAAGAGGCTTGGATTCAAGCCGTTAACAGCTCTTTCAAGGGCGAAACTTATATTTTTAAATTAAAGGACTTAACTCTATGCTAACCGCCCTTATTATGGCACTCGCTATTTCTAGCGCTCCTGAACCTGCTATCAAGCAATGTAGTATCAATAATGCTCCGGCTGAAGATTGCCTAGCACTTGTACATCGTGAAAATGGTATTACTGCTCTTGCTGTTCAATTCCTTACTTTTGACGGTAAGATGATTGTAGCAGGACATACCGTTGATAACTCTAAGTTCCAAGTAGAAGCTCTTTCTGTTGGCGATGGACCCACAGTGCCTGCAAGTGGGTATTGCCAAGCATTTACAGATTATGTTCGCTGCTCTTATACTTTCCGTGGTGCTAGTCAGGTATATGATCTGACGATCCGTTAAAATGTGACTTGACTTTGCAGTCCGAGCCGTCTATTATATTCAGACATTAGGGAGAAGAGACACAGTTCTTCAAGACGGACGACAAGGTTTCATTTACGATTGGTGATCATGTATTATACATTTAGACAAACAACTACAGAAGACTACGAAGTAACAAAATGGGAAGAATACCGTTCTTATCCACTAGCTACTTTTAATATAGTACGCAAACGAAATGTATATAAGTGCGATTGTCCAGCCCACGTACCAAACTGTAAGCACATTGAAATGCTTCGTCAGATGGTAGAGTGTGAATGCATTCAACAGCATTGGCTCTGGTACCAAGACGACCGTGGCTGGCAAACTGCCCATGACTTTATTAAATTCTGCCCCGAACTGGAAAGTAAATATGCGATTTGAAGGTGTTAAGACTTATAGCCGCCACCATTATCACGCAGATGTGATTGAGGCATTCGAGAATGCTACTCAAGAAGACGTCGCTCTGGCGTTTGTTTTGCAAAACGTAAATCTGCCTGCTGAGTATGCTGGTGTTTATTATAAACCAAATGAAGCCGGTCAGTATGCTGATTGGGCTTTCACTCTTGACTTCAAACGTGGTGATCCTATCGACCCACTGGATCGTGCAAAGCTGGAAGTTCCGCTTGCTAATGACGATGAAGATCAAGAACAAAAGAGGAGGGTAGCTTAATGTTCTATTATGCTGACGGACATGATAAAGAAGGAAATCGCCTAATCACTTCTTATTCTAAGAAGGATCAGGCAGAAAAATACCGTAAGGACGCTACTATTCAAGGCGGCACTAAGTATCTCGATAAAGAGACCAGTAAACTAACTAACGAAGATACCGGTATGCTTGTTCGTACTCTAATGGTGCGAGGAAAAGATACTACACAAGAAATGAGCGGGCGATTCGTAGTTCATGCTCGAATCAATGGTGAATGGGATGAAACTAAATTCCGATTCTCCACTTATGCAGCTGCTAATCAGGCTGTAAAGGGCGCTCTTATTGCGATTTACGAAGCTCTAGTTGTGGTCGAGGAACCCGAATAAGAATGTGGAATTGGATCAAGAAACTGTTCAGGGCTACGGCTCCTGAAGCAATGGTTAAGGTTGAATATGAACCTACACCTGTTGTAAAAGCAGCTATTGATCTGATGCACAAAGAGCCAGATCAATGGAAGCGTGATACCTACCATATGACTCATAGTAGTGGTATGAAAATTTGGGTATCTACAGGTGCTTGGGCACTACAAATCTATATTGATAGAATGCTCGTTTTTGACAAAAGTGATAGTGTAAGTAACCCCTCTAAAGATCATAAAATTCTTTGGAAAACTATTACCGAAGATCATCCTAAGCTTTTAGGTGCTCTTAAAGTTAAAGGCTATCTTGAGCGATCAGAAGAAAATGCCCTTACACGGCGTGCACGTGAATTGAATGCTGCTGTCGATCGTGATATTGCGATGCTTGAGTTAAAGCATGGTGTTAAGAAATCTAAAAGCACTCTAGGACCGTCCTATGTGCATACTACAACAATGGAGTATCTTAAACTCCCACAACAACAAGAGAGCTGTTACATATAATGACTACTGACGTCACTAGAGTACTTATGCAAATTCTTCCGAAGTTTAAGGAAGATGTAGAGTCTTATGCAGAATGCTGCTCTAGAGGCGCTTCTGGTAAGCTTGAAGATATGGACACGGAAGATGCAGATATCGTATATGAAAATCGGGTTCTTATTAGAACAGCAGAAAAAGCTTTGCAAGCAGAAGGCGTAACTTTCGAAAATGGCATTTCCTCTCATTGATAACTACATCGAACGTTTCCTAGAAGATTAACCACATCTGAAAAAGGCCCTTGACATTTACCTGTCAAGGGCCTATACTATTTAAAGATTAGGAGAGATATGAATGAAACAACGCACTGACCCCACGACTTGGCTCACAGTTTCGGATTGCACTGTTCGCGTGGACGAGTTCCCGGATGGTTCCTTCCGATTTAATCTGGATGGTCTGGAACAGATCAAGTATTCTCGTATTAGCAATTTGATCTTCACTATTACGCTGAAGACCACTTTGCCGGAAGCTATTATGGCCGTTTATCAAGTCATCAGTGCCATTGACGGTTACTGCTGTGGATCTACGATCAATCTGGTCATTGAGACCCTGCCCGATCAACGTGCTGATCGTATTGAGCAAGACGGTATGAGCCTTCCGGCTCAAGCTACTGCCGCTATGATTGCTGGTATGATGATTAATATGGTAACGGTTTACGACCCGCACAGTCATGTTTTGGTTGATTGCCTGAAAGACTTTGACGTTCCGGTTCTAGTTGTGAAGCCTTTGGAATGCTTCAATCGTGCAGTAGAATTTAATCCTGCGTATGATAAAATTGATCATGTTGTTGCAGTTGACAAGGGTGCGGTCGAACGTGCAGAAGCTGTTGCGCATGAATACAGCGCTGGCGTAATCTACGCGGATAAAACGCGTGTTGACGGTAAAATCAATGGTCATGAGATTGTATACAAACCTGATGCAGTTTTGCCTACAGATACTATCTGGGTTGTAGACGATCTTTGCGATGGCGGCGCTACCTTTATTAGTATTGCTAAAGCCCTGCGCGAGCGCTATACTTTTGGCGAGTTGAAGCTTTACGTAACTCACGGTCTCTTCTCTCGTGGTAAGGAAGAACTCTTCAAGCACTATACTGAAATCCACTCTCTTTTCGATCGTTCGGAGCAAAATGCCTAAATATAGAAAAACTGCCTTGATTGAGGCAACCCAGTGGTTTAAGTCCGGGGATCATCCAGCTGTTATTAAATATGATAATCGTAACGGTATTATTAAAGGGATTGGACCCTATGGCTGGGTAGACACTCTAGAGGGTGGCCATATTGTATCTCCTGGAGACTGGATCGCAACCGGAGTAACTGGTGAGCATTGGCCTATTAAACCAAGTATTTTCGCTAAAACTTATGAACTCGTTGAGGAAACTAACTAATATGTATAACACTCCCGCTCTTTTCGCTGCTGACTCTTACAAGCTGGCTCACGCTGACATGTACCCTGAGAACATGGAACTCCTGTTCTCGACTTGGGTTCCGCGCTCGGACAAGATTGCTCGTCAATCGGGTCGTCAACTTGATGGCGACAACTCTGTCGTATTCTTCGGTATTTCTACTGCACTTATTCAAATGCAGAATATGTGGAATGAGTGGTTCGGCCAGGATGTTGAAGATGTTCTAGAGGAGTATGCTCAGTTCCATAAGGACTTCCTGAAGGTTCCTGCTACTCAAGTGCAACTTGATCGCATTGATCATTTGCATACGCTAGGCTATCTGCCGATTAAGGTTCTGTACCTGCCAGAAGGTACGGTTACTAAGACTGGCGTTGTTCAACTGGCCGTTTATAACACGCATGAAGATTTTGCGTGGGTAACTAACTACGTTGAATCGCTGCTGTCGCTGTTACTGTGGAAGTCGCAAGTTATCGCGTCTATCGCGCGAAACTACCGTAAGGAATGCGAAAAGTGGGCAACTCGTACGTGCGATGACAATCTGCACGTTGACTGGCAGTGCCATGATTTCTCGCTGCGTGGTCTAGATGCTTTTGAAGCGGCTGAAGCTGGCCAAGTCGGCCATCTGCTGTACTTCAATGGTACTGATACCTTGCCTGCGCTCTTCGGCGCACGTGCCAACTATCCGGGCTTCCAAATCGCTGATTATGGCTCGGTTCCGGCTGCGGAACACAGCGTTATGTGTGCTGGCGGTCAAGCTTCCGAGCTGGAAACTTTTGAACGCCTGCTGAAGCACTATCCTAGTGGTATTGTTAGCATTGTGTCCGATACGTGGAACTTCTGGGACGTTTTGACTAAGACCCTACCGACTCTTAAGTCTCAGATTATGAGCCGTGATGGTAAGGCTGTTATTCGTCCCGATTCTGGTAATCCGGTTGATATTATTGCCGGTAATCTGGATGCAGAGCCTGGCTCGCCGGAATATAAGGGTGCTATCCAACTCCTGTGGGAAGTATTCGGTGGTACAACCAACTCGAAGGGTTTCAAGGTTCTTGATTCGCATATTGGCCTGATCTATGGTGACTCGATCACTCTGGAACGCGCTAGCGACATCTTTGATCGCCTGGCCAAGAATGGCTTTGCTAGCTCGAACGTTGTTCTGGGTATTGGTTCGTTCACATACCAACATAACACTCGCGACACTTATGGCTTCGCCATGAAGGCTACAGGTGGTATCTTCGGCGGTGAAGAGCAAGCTCTATTCAAAGACCCTATCACGGATGATGGCATCAAGCGCTCGTTCCGTGGCTTCGTTAACACCTTTGAAGCTGAAGACGGTTCGTTTTTCACTACGGACGGTTTGACGTTCGAAGAAGCTAGTAACCACCCGGAAAGCGCTTTTGTCGAGTTTGACTTTGAGCATGACGGCATTGATGCATTCTGTGATCTGTGGGATGAAATCAAAGAGCGTGCGCGAGCAGGCCTTTAATTAAGACTTGACTTTGTTCCTCTCTCAGTGTATTATGAATAATCAAATGAGAGAGAGGAACATTCAATGAATTTTGTAATCGAACAGTCGTTCAAGTCCAATAAGCCTAATACGTTTTCTACCTTTATTGCAGATTCAGAAGCTGAAGCTAAGCAACGTGCACTGGACTACATGAATTCTAGTGTTGACGTTTCTGCTGTGTATGTTTATACTCTGTCGGCGTCAGCTCGCAAAGTGGAGGTTACTCAATGGGACTGATTACTCTAACTCAAGAACAAATTAATGAGATTATCAGTGATTTGCAAGGAACTTGTCAATCTCTTGATAAAGTTATTTATGATGTAACTGAAGGTGCTGCCAATGGACTAAATGAAGTCGCAAATTGGATGCAGTTTTGTGATGTTCTAGATAACATTATCTTTATGTGCGCTGAATGTGGCTGGTGGTGTGAAGCTGGTGATTATGCGGAAGTCCAAGAAGACAATCCAGACGGTGATGTTTGCTCAGACTGTGGGCCAGATGAAGAAGAGGAAGAAAACTAAATATGAAGCTTAACGAAATCGAAATGACTGTTGTTCCGGACTTCCGAATGTTTGTGGGGCTTGAGCCTGATCCTACTCCAGTGGCATCTAAGATTAATCGGATGAACTTCCGAGATCATCCGATTAATGTTCGAATGGAACAAATGGTTGCTCAAGCGAAGCGCAATGAGAAGTTTCGTGAAGCTCAAGTTAAACTCAAGGAAATCCCTTCTCATATTACTGTCAAGTATAATGATGAAGAGCGTGGTTATGGTATGTTTAACTCTCGACTGGATTGCTGGATCGTAGAGTACGGCCTAGACTATCCTTCAACCTTTAGAACTGAAGCTGCTGCTAAGGAGTGGTATCGTGGGCTTATTTAAAAATAGTATCTGGCTTGGTTGGTGGGCTTGTCTTATTTTAGCTGCACTACATCTTATACTAAAAACTGGAGATAGTGCTCCTTTTGCTGCTGGCGCATTTGTTATCAGCGCAATCATGCATATTGAATATAACTACCTGAAAAACAAATCTTGACTTTAAGGCTCAAATGCCTTATATTGAGGCATTAAATGAGCGGAATAGTCCGCAACTAGGAAAGAAAAAGATAATATGGCTGTTAAATACACTGAAACTATGCTATCCGAACTGCGGTCTATCGAAGTTTTGAACCACGGTCTAGCTGTAGCATTTGCTGAGAAGTATAAGGATGTTTCGCCGGGTATTACCTCGCGTAGCGTTGTAGCTAAGGCTCGCGCACTGGATGTGCCTTATCAAGCTAAAGACCCTCGTGAAAAGGCTACTGGTAAGGCCAAGGGCGATTCGAAGGATGACATTGTGGCTCGGCTATATGAGCGTCTTGAAACTCCTATCCCGTCTCTGAGCAAGATGACTGTGCCTGACCTTAAGCTGCTGGAGGCTGCAATTGCCCGCTAATGATCATCCTAATGGTGGTAGCTACGAAACTCAATCTGATCGTTTTGGCTCGGGACGTAGCTACCTAGATATGCGAGAAACCAGTTCTGTTAGAGAATCTTTTGATAGTGACAAGCCAACTGTAAACGTAGAAGTTACCTACACATTTACAGAAGAACAAGTCAAACAAATTCTAGCACAATATGTGCGAGAAACGTTTGATAAGATGGTTACTACAAAAGATGTTACCGGCGACTATAGAGCTGCTACATATGGTGGCTATAATGATAGTTCTCCAGCCTACTGTAAGTTCGTTGTGAAAGCACGTGGTTAAGTTCTACGAAAAATGGCGAGAACGTGAGGGTCCTTCGATCACAGTGGAAGAGATTCCTAAGTGGTGGGAGGACCCAAAGGCGTTAGAAATGCCGAGTTGGTATATGGAGGGTGAGGGTAATGGAAGTAGAGAAACTGAAGACAATGCTGAAAGCAAACATAATGGCAATTCAGCCTCACCCTGTAATAGGTGATGAAGATAGTAATGAACTAACTGAATATCAGTTGGGCTATAAACACGCACTCAATAATGTGCTAACTTGGATTGATCAAAATGAAAAGTGACTATGAGGAAGGCTGGAATGCGTTTCAAATAGGTTATGGATTTGATCCTCATTTTAAAAGCAAATCATTTATGATGGGCTATTACGCAGCAAAAGCTGTTTATGAAGAGACAAAAAGATATGAAAAATCAAAGTTGGGTAATTAGTGATACACACTTTGGTCATGCTGGTGTTTGCCGGTTCATGGCCCCTAATGGTGTAGATAAGCTGCGTCCGTGGGATGATACTCAGGAAATGGATGAAGCTATGATCCAAAACTGGAATAGTGTAGTTGGTCCTTCAGATCGAGTTTATCACCTGGGTGATGTTGCTATTAATCGTAAGGCTCTACACGTTCTAAGTCGACTGAATGGTCGTATGGTTCTAGTGAAAGGTAACCATGATATATTTGCTCTGAAAGATTATCTGCCTTACTTCGATGATATTCGTGCCTATGTCGTGAAGAAAACAGAAGAAGGTGGTAAACTGATTCTGTCTCATATCCCGATCCATGAAGAAAGTCTGGGTCGTTGGGGTCTGAACATTCATGGCCACCTGCATGCTCACAAAGTTATGCAAGCTAAGAATCGTTTTAAGGAAGACAAACGCTATGTTTGCGTTTCCGTAGAACAGACAAACTACTTCCCACTAACTCTGCAAGAAGCTGTTTCTCGCGGAGTCCCTGAACGCACAGATTGGTATACAAAGGACTAAAATGCTAGTTGTAAAGATTGAAGTTTGGCCGGGTGGCGATGTAACGCGTCAGTTTGAAATTGGTCGTATTACTGGAGCTAATATCTCTAATCTAGCAGATACTAGTGATTATTCTTTTGCTGTTGAACAAAGAGGCGAACCACGATTAGGCGTTCCTGAAGTTTATGAGCAATTTCGCATCGAAGGCCATGAACGTAATCAAAGCGTCTATGAACTTCTTCGTAAGGTATTGGATAAATTTTCGGAGGTCCAGAAGACCAAAGATTAAAAATTTACTTGACTTCTCCCCTGAAATCATGTAGTATAGTTATTCAATAGTAGGAGACACCCTTATGGACTATGATGAAGAAGACAACATTTGCGCTTTCGAAGAAAGTGAATATGACTACATCGCGGAAATTCTAAAGGCTCATTATAACTTGCTAGTTTATCGTGGACAGCAAGATGATACTCTTCAAGACTTTATCACAGCACTTAATAATGGTGCAGATATTGTTGTTGTAGAGGATGAACCTAACAACGAAGACAAATTCACGTTTTTCTAGAAACTATAAGGTAATAAAATGGCCCTCATTGTCGGACCCGAAGGATTAGCTAAAGCGGCTTGCTTCTACGCTAAGAAGTTGGGTATCGACAATGAGGATTTTACCGTTTTAATTGAACGCACTAAAGTTGGTAAAGGTTTGATTGGCTCCTGTGATTGGGACGCTGAAGAAAGAGTTGGAATCATCCAACTTGATCCTAGAAATCACGCAGAACCAATTCTTAGTATTCTAGCACATGAAATGGTGCATATAAAGCAATACGTAACTGGACAAATGAGTTCAGTTGGTGACACAGTTATTTGGGAAGGTGTTTCTTATAAGGAAACTACTGATGACGAATACTGGGATTCACCATGGGAGATCGAGGCTTTCGGCAGGCAGCTAGGATTGTATATTAGGTATAAGGAGGAATAACATGAGTTATTCTGATGAATTAACGCAGGAGATTGTCGATGAATACACCGCATCACCCAGTCGAGAAACGGTCGACAAAATCTCCGCGCGTATTGGGAAATCGACACGCTCTGTTATTGCAAAGCTTGCGGGCGAAGGAGTCTACATCACTCCGGTTAGAACAACAAAAACTGGAGACGCCATTGTCAAAAAAGAAGACTTGGTGGAAGATATTGGTCGATGGATTGGCAAAGAGATTCCAACGCTAGCTAAAACTGGCAAATTGGATCTAAAAGCTCTACACACAGCATTGAGAGAAATTTATGAGACTGACGACACATCGCTACGCGAAAGCGCTATGGATAGCTGAACAAATGGGTGATCCTGATTGTGCAGAGGACGTCTATGACGTTCTTCTAGGCAATATTAAGGGTCCTGAATATTTTGTCGCTCAAGTACGCGTTTACGCAGAAGATTATGACAATGATGTTGAAAAACATTCTTGACTTTTAGCCCGTTATCCCTTAAGATAAATATAGAAAGTGAGGGAAGATATGAAACGCGGTGAAATGCTTGGAAAAATGATCGTTCTTGCTACGAACGCTCACGCTGGACAATTTGATAAAGGTGGTCGCCCCTATATTCTGCATCCTCTAGCAGTAATGGGTTTGTGCGAGTCCGAAGACGAAGAAGTTCTAGCTACTGCTGTTCTTCATGACGTTATTGAAGATTGTAACGTAACTTGGGACGAGCTTATTGAAGCTGGTGCTACGGATAAAGTTATTCGTGCAGTAATGGCTCTCACTAAGATGCCCGGTCAGTCCTATGAGGCCTATAAAAAGGCTATTAAGGAAGATCCTGCTGCTTGCATTGTAAAAATGGCAGACTTGAAGCATAACGGTGACTTTAGACGTCTAAAGGGCGTCACAGAGAAAGATACGAAGCGTATGGCTAAGTATATGGTTTTCTACGCAGAGCTAGAGGCTCACCGTAGAGAACGTGGCTGGGTTTAACGGTCACGGGTGCAGGTGTAAATGTATAAACAGCCGACATCCCACTTCGTGGGAAAAGAAGGGAGCCGTAAAACGCTCCCTTTTTTGATGTTCGCGCCGATCTCGCCTTAAATTTTCCTAAAATTACGCGCTTCCTTAAAAATGTTTCTTGACTTTAGTCCTGAATTTTGCTAATATAAATACAAGTTAAAGAGGTAGAGAATGAAAACCAACACAGAAATGCAGAAACATATCTCGCGAAACTCTTATTCGCCTGATGTACGTTATTTTGGCTCTGAGCAATATTTCAACTTCCTAGGCATTCTACGAACACTGTTTAAGTTTGAACAAGATCCTATGACTATTATGAGTTTGCGTGAGAAAAAGAAACAAGTAAACTCTGCGGAAGTCTGGGTTAAATTTGAAGAAGATAAATGGGAATTGCTTAATGGCCGACAAGTTCAAAATTTTAGACCTAACGCAGGCACGTAAAGTTTACGTTGTTGGTGATATCCATGGTTGCTTTTCTAAGCTTCAAGCTGAACTAGATAAACTAGGGTTTGACCCTACCCAAGACCATCTGGTGTCAACAGGTGATCTAATTGATCGTGGTCCCGAAAGCGAGCAAGTTCTTAAGTGGTTAAATAAGCCATGGTTTCATGCGGTTCTTGGAAACCATGATGAATGGGCAGCAACTAGACAAGATCGTAAGACTCATAAGAAGCATGGTGGTAAATGGTTCTGGAAGTTATATTATAGTGGAAATTCTCAATTACACTATGATATTTCGGCCAAGCTGAGTACGCTACCTATTATCCTAGAAGTGCATGTGCCTTCTGGTAAGAGAATTGGAGTTATCCATTCTTGCTTTGTTGGCCATCATTGGGATATGGCAGCAACCTTCGTTGATTTCTATCAAACAGAAATGATTTGGGGGCGTTCTCATTTGAAGAAAGCTATGATCAACGATATGCAGGGCGATCCTAATATCGTTCCAGGTATTGACCATGTGTATTACGGGCATAACGTGATGAATAAGCCTTTCACTAGTGGTAATCAAAGCTGGATTGATACTGGTGCTTGCTTTGATGATGGTGGTTACTTTACAATTGTGGATATAACATGACAAATATAAATGAAATACGTAATTCTGCGCTGAATGCAATAGCTATTGAGCGTCAACGACAAATTGAAGTAGAAGGTTGGTCTAGTGGACATGACGACGAACACGACGACTATCAAATGGCGCGAGCGGCAGCCTGCTATGCTCTCAACGCAGGCGGACACCATACGGATGAAGATTTTTTCGACAGTGTATCGAGCGTAGCCATCAGCCATTCATGGCCATGGGATCGATCGTGGTGGAAACCTAAGGATCGACGTTCTGATCTCGTTCGGGCTGGCGCTCTGATCGTCGCCGAAATCGAACGGTTAGATCGTGATAATACAGTAACATGACAGATAGAATTGCACTCTGGATTTTCTATATTATACCAGTATTAATTACTTATGCAGGAATTTTTACTGCATTTTATATGTCTTCTGAATATAGAGGATTATATATGCCTAACTGGAAAGTTCCCACATTTGCTCTTATAATGTGTGCAGGATTCGGAATATTCCCGTTTCTTAATATTATTACTGCAATTGTTGTTTGGATGTATATTTCTAGTAAGAAATTCTACGATTAATTATTGAAGAAACTGCTATTCTTCAAAGCTGGAAAGATAATCCAGATCGCATGGGGAGATAACGTGCATATTGATATCTATGATCTCACTTGGATGAGTTTAAAAAATCAAAGGTTAGTTCGTGTCATTGACATGGAACTACAAGAGATCGAGGATGACGAAGGTAACGTCGACGAACTAGTACTAATGTGGTACAAAGATATGGGTACTGATGAAGTACACTGTATGACTGAAAACATTTTTCTTTTAAATCATAAGGCGTGCGGACAGCACGAAATGGCGTATGGATAATGATTTTACTGCCGCAGGATTGATGATCTGGTGTCTCTCTAGTCTTCTGGGGCTTCGGAGCAATCTACCACAGCTTCATGTGATTTAGTTCTTGACATTTGTCCTGAACTAATCTATACTGTTTAAATGGTATACAAATTGAAGCCATGGACTCAAGAGGAGCGCTATACGCTCAAGAAATATTATGGTGCCATAACAATAGATGCGCTCCTCTTGAAGTTGCCAGGTCGTACCGAACAATCCATCTATTCTCAAGTTCATAACTTACGTAAACGCGGATGGACGTTTAATAAAAGGAAATAAATGAGTAAAGTTGTAAGCCTGGCAGCATATCGTAAGCCAGTACCTCCGGTAGTTGAACTACCTACCAATAGATCCGTTGAAGCAATGGAATTCATCTCAGAATATTTGTATCCTTGGGCGCTAGAAAATGGTGTTGATCTTGAAGGTAGTGACTTCAAATATGAATCAGCAACGATTATGGCTGTAGTTCAGGGTATGCTCTTTAAGGTGAATAAATGAAAAATACAGAAAATGCAGGTTTAGGCCTTAACGAAGCTTGGCAGGTGATGCGTGACGTACACTTGACATTCGGAACGCCTGCCCCTAGAAGTCCGACTGCTCAAGATCAGTTCCATCGTGAACGTCGAGCACTGTGGATTAAAGAAGAAGCTGATGAAATCCTAGAAGCAGGAGACGACCTAGTAGGCCAAGTAGATGGCTATCTAGATGTAATCGTGTTCGCTTTAGGTGGTCTGGTGGAGTGCGGAGTCGCTCCTGGTAAGCTTTATAGCATTGTGATGGATTCACAGTTTGCTAAGCTTTGGCCAGATGGTAAACCTCGTGTTAGAGAACATGATGGAAAGTGGATTAAACCAGAAGGATGGGTAGCTCCTGAACCGCTACTAGAAGCTGAAATCAACAAACAGATTGAGAAATATAAGTGATTATTGAAGTACGCAACGGTAACGTAGACCGTGCTATTAAAGTTCTAAAGCGTAAGCTTGCAGACGACGGTATGTTCCGTAAGCTACAAGAAAAGCAGGCGTATGAAAAGCCTAGCGAAAAGCGTCGGCGTGTGAAGCGCGCTGGTATTGTACGTCAGCGTAAGGCTGATGCAGAACGGAAGGTTCTTATTAATGGATGATACAGTAGTAAGAGCAAAAGCAGTAGAACATGCCCTTAGTCTTACGATGCCTATGAGAGCTAATCGTGAATTGACTATGGGTACCTTTTTAGATATTGCTGATGCAATTGCTAAATTTATCTCATATAACGAAAAGGGTGAAAATGTTTCACAAACGTAAAGACGGTAAATGCGAAGCTAAAGTTATGGCTGTTGTAGGCGACCGAGTACTCGTAGAGTCAAAGTGGCCTAAGAATAACCGTAATATTCTATTCCTCAGCATTGATTACTTCCGTACTCGTTACGGCAAGGAGCCTGTTGCAGTATGACGTTTAAGAACGCTCGTGCATGTGAAATGCTAGAAAAAGGCTCTACTAAGGAAGAGCGCGAAGCTGCTCATAAAGCTCGTATGATTGCGAAGCGCGAACTACGATCTCAACGATATACTCGTCAATCTGGCCCTTCCTATATTCCTGCTAATCTAAGTCGTAACCATCCAGACTATGGCATGAGTGTCAAAGATCATTGGGTGGAAAAGACAAATAGATTGGCTGAAAAAAGTTCTTGACTTTAGTCCCGGATTTTGATATTATATCTAAATCAAATGAAAGGACTAAATAATGAGTGCTCTTCGAGTGATTCGTTAAATAATACTCTCTGTAGAGAGTTACATTATAATCGGTGACGATTATCAAAAGACGTGCAGGACAGGAGTTCGACTCTCCTCGCCTACACCATAAATTCTATCTAGATATAGGCTGGTTTTACAAGGACTTGTCCCTATATCGAAAAGTTTAGTCCTGAGGTCTTGTAAGCCTCCAAGCACGGCCGACTCATAACTCGGAGGGAGCGATTTAGGGCAATCGTCGCATAGGTGATACTAGCTGTAGTGTAAAGACCTGATAGAATTTATGATGTGGGCGTTTTGGCAATCGACTGACGTGAAATGAGATAGTTTGAGATTATTGCCTGACAAAGTGTCACTTTATAAATGCAAACGATAACTTTGTATCGGAACTCCGCCTAGCGGCTTGAGTTTCCGGGGTATGGGTTCCACCTGGCAACAGAACGGGCCACTTAACTTTTAAAGGAACTAGAATGGCATATGCTGATTATGTTGGCCGAGGATGGAAGAGCATCCTAGATGAGCTTGAAGAAACTGCAGGTCAGTGTGAGACTCCTGTTGTAGTTGAACAAATTAAAGAAAAATTCGGAACTCTTCGTTTCTATTATAACGGAGGCGATCAGCACTTTAGCTCAGAAGTAGCTAGAGCAGAAGAACTGTCGGAGATTACCTGCGAAGTATGCGGTAACCCAGGACGCTCTCGGTCAGATCGAGGTTGGATCAAAACTCTTTGTAATGAGCACGCTAATGATTAAGGTATTCGCCATAGTTGGCATTGATGGTGAAGTACACGTTGTTCACCAAAATCGAGAGGAACTAGAGGCATATCTTGAAAAAGAGCCTATGGTTGCTCTTATGTGTGCGGAAGAAATCGTTGAAATGGATTACAATGATGATCCAGTCACTGAACGAGGTTTAGAGCTAGAAGAAAAGATCAAAGCAGCGCTAGTTGATGTGAAGAAGATTCATATCAATAAGCAAGTCGGATTCTATGCTATGCATATTGATGACCGCTACCAACTGATTTATGACATTCTTACTCGTGTAGATTCAATTGACGAGCATCCTGAAATTCTAGATGCTGATATTGAGCAGCATACAATCCCGCTTAGTGCTTTTACGGAAGCTCCTAAGTCTAAGCAATCACAGGTGGACCTTGAAGAGAAGTTCAAAAGCTGAGTTCTTTAATGGACCTTATGCTGTATGCTACAAAGTAGACAATGAATTAGAATTCTACGCAGAAATCTATGATACATATAAAGAAGCGTTTCAACGCTGCGAAAAGTTAGATACATTCGGTAAGATGATTTACCGAGTTATCGAACCTCCCAAGGAGACTAATGATAACCCGACTAGCTAAAGTTGGAAGCTTTTTTGCTTCCATCAAATGGTGGCTTATTGGAGGACTCGGTGCTTTAGCCGTTTTATCAGTTGGTACTATCATTGTTTATAACAAAGGTTATGGCAATGGAGAAGCAACAGGTAAAGCGGCTATTGCGCGTTATGAGTTGCAAGTTAGAAAACTAGGTGACGAAGTTAAGCTTGCACAAAGCAAAGTCACTGAAAGCGTTCTAGTCCAGTATAGAGACCGCATTATAGAACACGAAAAGATCGTTTACGTAAACCGCGATGTTATCGTAAATAACGTACCAGAACAATATGTTTTATCTAAGGGATGGGTATACGCCCACAATCAATCCGCACTAGGACGTGCTATTGATCCGGCTCTTGCAGCCAATACTGATCCTGCAATGGTTACAGATAGAGAGGCGCTTGGTACAGTTGATAGCAATTATGCACAATGTATTGCAAATGCAGATAGATTAGATGCATTACAACAATGGAATAGAGAAATTGAAGCGACTAGCAATCCTACTAACAACCGCTAGTATTTTGCTAGCATCGTGTGGTAGCACTCCTAAGCTACCAGATCCTACAATCGCACCATACCCTAAAGCTCCAGCAGAGCTTATGGTGCCAGCAGTGAGACCTAAACCAATTGTCGGAACAAATTGAAATTGATTGGGACTATCCTGACGGCGTTTCTGAAACTTATTTCTCATCAAGAGCTCCTTCAGAAATAACGTTAGATAAAAGAAACGCAAATATTAGGGATATTCTAAACTCTAATAAAAATATAACTAAAATTATTGAACCAGAAGTTCAAGATGATATTTCCGCTACACTAGCACAACGTGGTGGACGCTATGGTCAGTTTAAAGATCATGCGAAAATTGCACAAGGCGTACAAGACGTCTTAAGATCGGCTCCCAATTGGGATAAGCTCGATCCTGATATGAGACAAGCATTATCTGTTATTGCAGATAAAATGGCTCGTATCCTAAATGGTGATCCATACTACGATGATAACTGGCATGACATTCAAGGTTACGCTAAGTTAGTAGAAGACCGGATCAAGCAAGAGAGAGGGGCTTAACAGCTCCTCTTTTTCTTTGGAGAAAATATGAGAAAATGGCTACTAGGAATAGTAGCTGCGTTATTTATGTGTAGTACTCCTACGCAAGCAGCACCAGTTAATTCCTTATTAGATAGAGTAAATATAACCAGGTATACAGAATACTTACTAGAACATCCAGAGAGGCGACAGGCACTTTGTTTAGCTCTCAATGTATATCACGAAGCAAGAGGCTCAACAAGACAAGACCAAATAGGTGTTGCATGGGTCACAAAAAATAGAGTAGCCCGGAGTGGCCATTCTTACTGCCGTACTATTTGGGCGCCAGGACAATTTACCTGGACTGTCCGGTCCGTCTCCAGTTTAATTCCGCACGAAATGGCAGCGTGGAATAGAGCGGTGCGTATCTCTCGCCAAGTAATGGCTGAAGAGGTCGCAGACCCCACTGGAGGAGCACGAAACTTTAGAGTTGCACGATTGGGTGGCGGTAGAGGATACCGCGTTATAGGAGCCCACGCGTATTGGTAAACGCTTCATGCGCCGACCACACCATAAAATAGGCTTGTGTACCATGTGCGCAAGTCTATTTCTTTCTTGACTTTTACCTGAAAGATTGCTATCATAAAACATGACAAAATTATGTAAAGATTGTAAGTTCATCGCTCCGTTAGCTAGATGTCTAGCTAATACGATAGCTATTCCTGATCTTGTCAATGGAGGAACTAAAAGAACTGGACCTATCAAACGTTGTAATGATCAACGTGAAAGTAAGTATATGAGTGATTGCGGATCTTCAGGCAGATTCTGGATGCCTAAATGAATTTATTTATTCTAGACTACGATCTAGACCGTAATGCTGAATATCATATCGACAAACATGTTGGTAAGATGCAGCTAGAGGCTGCACAGATGCTTGCAACTACGGTATGGATTGATAAGCTTCTAGGATATATTCCGAGAGGTTTAGAGAAAGCTGAATTAGCTGTTGTTAAAGAAGCAATGGCTGAACTTCCACCTATTGATGAACGTGACTTCCTTCGTTACAAAGCCGCACACATTAACCATCCATGTACAATTTGGATGCGTCAGAGCTTTGATAACTTCGAGTGGACTCAAGTTTATGTAAACGCGCTTAATGAAGAATCACAGTGGCGAGGTAACAAGCCTCACGCTAGTTGTATCGAAGTTAACCGCATGCCCGAGCCTTTCAGGCTCAAGTCTATTGGCTTAACGCCATTCGCACAGGCTATGCCTGACGAGTATAAATCAGACGATGTTGTGACAGCTTATCGCACTTATTATAAAAATGATAAAGCTGATATTGCTACATGGAAACGTCGACAACAACCGGAGTGGTTTTGAAAGTAGAATTAAAGGGTATCACATACCCAATCGACATTGAAGGCATTGAAACAGCCGAGCAATTTATTGCATATTGTGCTCGTGTTAGCAATCCTGAGAATCAAGTAAATAATGAAACAGCAGATAAGCTGATTCGTTATCTTATTCGCAATCAACATTGGTCACCGTTCGAAATGGTGAGCATGACACTAGAGATTGAGACTACGCGTGATATTGGTAGACAGATTCTGCGTCACCGTAGCTTTAGTTTCCAAGAATTTAGTCAGCGCTATGCTGTGTCTACGAACTTTATTACTCGTGATGCCCGCATGCAGGATCCTAAAAACCGCCAAAACAGTTTAAATACTGCTAGCGATAACCTAAAAGGTGTTTGGGAAGCTAAACAACTAAATGTATTGACAGAAGCAAAAGAGGCATACGAATGGGCGCTAGCAAATGGAATCGCTAAGGAACAAGCTCGCGCAGTATTGCCTGAAGGGCTCACCGTTACGAACATGTATATGGCTGGTACTCTTCGTAGTTGGATTCATTATATCGACTTACGCTCTGCTAATGGGACCCAACTAGAACATCAAGAAGTTGCGGTTGCAGCAGGTGAAGTTATGCGAGAACATTTCCCTAACATTATGAAAGCACTAGAATGCGAGTAATCTATAAATTTGGCCCATTTCAACCTCATGAGGTTATCCGTATTGAGAATATTAGAAAAGTCGTACACTTTGATCAGCAAGGTCATGGATTGTACGTCTGGGCTGAACTTGATAAGGAAGATAAGAAAAACCGAGAAATGGCCCTTCTAATTGTTGGGACGGGTTGGGACTATGAATGCGAATGGGAGCATGTCTCCACTGTAGTTGATAGCACTCAACTGGTTTGGCATCTTCTTAAGGAAAAGAATTGGATTAACGATACAAGTAGTGTTTTCGGAGGATAGCCTAAAAAAGTACTTGACTTTTGATCCCAAAGTTTATAGAATATGTATTCAAGATCAATGGAGGATTAAGTGGCGTTAGCTAAGCGTGTTAAAGCAAAAGCAGGTGAGAACCTGACTGATGCAAATATCGAGCGTGTAGTAAAGCTTCTAGAGCAAGCAAAACCTATTACTAAAAAGGAAGCTTGCGAAGTCCTTAACATTGCATATAATACTACTCGATTGAATAATATCATTGAGGGTTACAAGAGTCGTTTGGCTCTTGATCAAAAGCGTAGGGCTGCCAATCGTGGTAAGCCGGCATCGCCCGAAGAAATTCGCAGCACTGTTCTAGATTACCTTAAAGGTATTTCTGTTTCAGAGATTGCTGAGGGTCTCTATCGGTCAACAACGTTCGTACGGAACATTATTGAAACTGTGGGAGTTCCACAGCGCGGCGTCGGTGAAAACTACTTTGAGTATTCTCCGCTTCCTGACCAATGTATCACAGACGAGTTTAAAGTCAATGACCTAGCTTGGTCCGCAAGGTTCCAATCGGTATGCATTATTGATCGAGACTTGGGTGAAACAAAGGATAAGGCGTCAAAACTTTATCGTGTTTACGTTCTCGAACCTTTCGAAGCTCCAGACAAACTGTACCTATCAAGTTGGGGGCAGCCGGGGTATTACGCTTCACAACCAGCTTATGAGCTGGGCAGCCTCGCACACCTGAAAGAATATGGTGTCGATGTAGAGAGGGCAGTTCAATAATCAAGCATCATGATCACGTAATTATTCGCGCTACGATCAAGAACCCTATTAAAGACGAAAGCTTCCTAGAATGGTGGATGCTAGATCTTATAAATGCAATAGATATGAAAGTATTTATTGGTCCATACGCAAAATACTGCAATATGGAGGGCAATGAGGGTACTACAGTTATGGCAGTAATTGAAACTAGTCATATTTGTCTGCACTTATGGACAGATGGGCTGCTTCAGTTGGATGTGTATTCCTGTGCTCCGTTCAATATAAAAACAGTGCTAAACCACATTGAAGTGTTTGAGCCTGTTACTATTGACTACAAGTTGCTCGATAGATCAAATGATCTTATCAAGCTATTGTAAAAAAGTTCTTGACTTTGATCCTCGGATCGCATATACTATATAAATAGTGAGACGGAAAGCAAAGCCGCTTCGCGAGTGTTCGAGAGCCTTAAAATAGTTCTTGACTTTGCCTTCCGAATCATTTATAATACTTAAAGTGATGAGAAAGTTAGCCTTCCGAAAACCGCTTAAGCGCGATCCGAAGAACTATTGATCTTTCTCATCACGTAAGCACTTCATTGTGCCTCTGGCTCTGGGATAGCAGACGACTTTTACACGGTTGTCGCGGTCGGTTCGATTCCGACTAGGGGTACCATTAAGTTCTTATGGCAGATTAGTTAAATGGTATAACGTGCGACTGATAATCGCCCATCACAAGTTCGATTCTTGTATCTGCTACCAATATTTTGCGCTGATAGCTTAATGGTAAAGCTTGTCACTCATAATGACCGGATTGTCGGTTCGAGTCCGGCTCGGCGCACCACAAGTTTTGCGGAGTAGTCTAATGGTAAGGCGCTGGTTTTTGGTACCAGTTTCGAAAGATACCTGTAGGTTCGAGTCCTACCTCCGCATCCAAACTATAAAGTAAATATATGTTTATAAAACCTAAAACTCAATTAGAATTAGGGTATGAAGCAGGCCTAAAAGGTGAAGGTATTTTTAAAAGCTCAAATTGTGCTTGGCAAAAAGGCTATCAAATGGGTAGAAGCTTTAAACTCAATAATTACAGATAACGCAACTCTAGCAATGATGGTTCACGCACGGGTCTGAAAAGCCCAGGATGTCGGTTCGATCCCGACGGGTTGCACCACTTACGGTTGATGGCGGCAAGGTGTCAAAGGGGACTTGAAATCCCTGCCAAGGTGAGAGTCTTGAGGTTTCGATTACTTCATCAACCGCCATAATTTAAGGAGATATTATGAAGAAACTAGCAATTGCCACAATGGCATCCCTACTTCTAATCAGTAGCACTCCAGTACAAGCTCAGTCACTTTCAGTGACAATCGGAACGCAAGATCACCGCTACGAACAGCGTCGAGATCATCCTCGTTACGATAGACGAGATCATCACCGCTACGATCGACGTGACTATGAACGTCGAGAGCGTAGATTTTATTCACAACAACCGACCTATTGGCGCGGGCGTTGCCGAGGCTACGATATTGTAGTGCGCGATCCTTACACAAACCGTATGGTATGTGCTAATCGTGATCAGCATAGACAATTCTATCGTGAGTTCGGACGTAGATATTAATCGTATAAGCGCTGGGCGCAGCTGAGGCTCATAACTTCGGCTTGGGTAGTTCGATCCTACCTTATACGACCAATTCTTTAAATCTTTCTTGACTTCTTAAGCTGAAAAGGCTATCATACATTGTGGAAGATGAACTTCGAAGACTTATTGATGACCGCAATGATGCGGAAAGTGACCTGGAAAGTATGTATCAAGAGCTAGATGCTCTAGAACGTGCCGATCCAGAAAATCATGAAGACTCCGATGAATGGAATGATCTATTTCATGAAGTCAATGAAGTTGTAAACCACATTTCTTATCTCAGTTCTTGCATTGATAGCATTGAAATTGAAGATGAAGACTACGAATAATGGACGTGTTGGGCAATTGGTTGGCCCACCAGACTCTTAATCTGCTTTCCTAACGGAACTTGTCGGTTCGAACCCGACCACGTCCTCCAAATTTAGTTCTTGACTTTGGTCCTGAACCGGCGTATGATGGATAATCAAATGAGAAAAGAAGGCGATAGCGGACTAGGATGATCTTCTACATTCCCAAACACTTTTCAAACTATGAAGCCATGAATATGGCACAGGCTCTTATGAGAGCAGACGTGGATTTCAAATATGCTTAGCTTTATCTTCGGCTTTCTAGCCGGTACGTTCTTCGGATACCTTGTTAAAAATCAAATCGTTGCGGGCTGGAATTGGGCAGTTGCCCGTCTCGAAGCAATGATTTCTAAGAAAAACTAACAAAATGCGCGGGTAGCTCAATAGGTAGAGTACGGGCCTTTTAATCCCAGGGTTGCGGGTTCAAATCCCGCTCCGCGCTCCAAAGTTTGGCTGGAACTTTTCATTCGGGCGCAAAACACATGAAAGTTGAGGTGACTAATCTTTATTTAAGTCGCCCGCAGTTTTGTTCCGGCCAATTCATCGAGCGGTAGTCCAATCTTAAGAGACGCCATGATAAGTGATCACAGTGGTGGTAATAAGTAGTCCACCCCGCTCGACCAATTCAAATAATCTCGGTGTGGGCTAGTCTGGTCTAAGTCGCTCGGTTTGGGACCGAGAAGTCGTGAGTTCGAATCTCACCTCCGAGACCATTTATGGAGTGTCCCACAGAGGTTAATTTAACTATCGCTGAGAAACAGCATAGCACCCAACCAATATTAGTGGCTTTGAGACACGCCTTGCATAAGCAAGCCCCTCATCGTCCAAATATGTGCGGGTATCCTATGTGATAGTAGGGTGCTCAAGCGACGATCGGGGTATCCCCTGCCGTCGATACCCGCACCATTTTTGAAAGAATTACAATGGCAAAGAAATATGCCTACTTTGTTACTAGAACTGACATAAGCAAGTCGCAGCAATTAGTGCAGACGGCACATGTAGCTCTAGAACTTGGTAATAAATTAACTCCGAGAGAAGCTAATCAGCTTCACTTCTGCAACCTTGCAGTAAGCAACTTGGAGACGCTAGAAGCAGTAAAACATTTACTGCATATTAACGATATTGAATACGTTGAGTACCACGAAGGTTTCTACAACGAAATTACAGCAATTGCTACGTTCCCAATTACTGAACGTAGTCAGAGAGAAGTCTTTAAAGGACTTCCATTGATTAAATTATGATCCATCTATTAGCCAGCACTGAAAATTATAACCTCGTAGAGGGTAATAATGCTTGTCTAAAGGGCACGGTTTTAACTAAATATTAGTTAAAACCGTAACATTTTGTCGTTGACAAAAGCCCCTTGACTCTGTTAAGGGGCTTTGTTGTTTTTAGTTCTTGACTTTGAAGCTTAGATGGCATATAATACTTAAATGATGAAAAGAGCTATTTATTAGTGGCCCTATGGGCAAATTGGCAAAGTCGTCCGGTTTAGGTCCGGAAGTTATCTCGGTTCGAGTCCGAGTAGGGCTACCAATAAATAGTTCTTGACTTGTGTCCTCCAATTTGTTATAATATTGGATGATTGAAGTTAAGAAAAGCATATATAAAAATTTAGGTTTAACGCCAGAAACTATTTTTGCTAAAAAATGGGGGAATAAACCGGCAATAACTATAGACGAACTTTTAGATGCTTTGTTTATCGCACATTCAAGCCCTAAAGCGATGAATTTATTAGGGCGGTCAGAAAAGACATTTATAGGAAACATAAAGAAGCTTTTTCCAAATATTTCTTTGACTGGTGGTGGTGAAAGCTGGGAGCACTGGTTTATAAAGCAATCAGACTATAAAAAATGCTCTTCATGCAAAAGCTTTCTGCTAAAGAATAGCTTTTCACAGGATCGTTCGTCTGCTGATAATTATTACCACCAGTGTAAAGCATGTAGACAAATAAGTAATAAAGATTGGTACGCTAAAAATAAGAATTACCATGAACAATATTTAATAGACAATAGAGCTAGTTTCAACGCTAGAAATGCTAAACGTAGAGCGCTATTATTGAAGCGAACCGTGCAGTGGTCTGACGAACTAGCTATACTAAAATTCTATGAAGATTGTCCTAAAGGACACCATGTAGACCACTATTATCCTTTACAGGGAGAGAATGTATGCGGATTACATGTATTAGATAACTTACAATATTTAACGGCAGAAGCAAACCTTAGTAAAGGAAATAAATTGCCGGAAGAGTTTGGGGGCATGGCGAAACTGGTTGAAACGCGGCAGACTTAAAATCTGTTACTGATAAGTTCACATTGTGGGTTCGAATCCCACTGTCCCTACCAATTAACTTATAGGATAAAAAATGCTAGAGCCGAGTTCATTTAGAGTTGCGTTTTCTTACGAAATTCATCCAGGACAACGCTCACGCAGTTATATTTCAATGCCTCGCTGTACACAAGAGGAGCGCATTAAGATGTATGATTATCTTCACAAAGAAATGAGAAAGCGTAAAGGCTTCAAGTTTCATCCAATTCCACAATACGGGTAGTATGTTCCGAGTGGACGGACAGCGGACTGTAAATCCGCCGCGTAAGCATGACAGGTTCGAACCCTGTACTGCCCACCAATTTGCTAGAGTCCGGAGGACGGAGACTGGGTTGTGTCCCTGGTCTATAGGTTTCGATTACCTACTCTAGTTCCAAGTTTAAGGCTAGTTCAGCATACCACCATGGCATATATGAACGCTCCTAGAGCACTAGCCTGTTCTAATTAGAGTAGTAACAGCAAAAACTTTTCACTTCCAATGAAAACCAAAATGCTACTCTGTGTATAATTTAGGATACTCACAGCAACCCATTATAGCTCAATGGTAGAGCATTTGACTCTTAATCAAACAGTGCGGTTCAAATCCGTTTTATAGTATCCTGTGTAATTCTTAGGTTCTCAACCGCAACTCAATTAGCCTACGAAGCTCGTTGTTATTGGTTCGATTCCAATATCCTCCACCATTGGATACATATTACGAAGAAGGGCTTTGGGGCTGGCTACAGCTAAAACCGGGCGCGGAGTAGCTTCTATAGAAGTGAAGGTTCTTAAAGTATGTATCCAACCATGGAGGGTTAGCTCAATGGTAGAGCACGAAAAACGGGAACCTGTTAAATTTCTCTTGACTTTCATGGTAAAGTCAATTATACTACTTTTAAGACTTAGGGATAAGCAACAGCAAACCAATAGCTCCGCTTCGGCGGATCATTAAAACGAGTTACGTCTTTCGAGACTTGTAACGCCCAGTTTTGATAAGCTTGCTAAGCATCTGGTTTTCGACATGATCGAAAGTACAAAATGCTAGGAAGTCGCGGCAGCGATAAAGCCATTATCCCGTTATTATTAAGAATGAAGACTGCAAACCAAACAGACGGGGTTGCCCCGTTACCAGAACTTGAGTACGTTGCTAAAAGGCTCACCAATTCATTCTGACACATTTATAGATTCGGTTCAGCAAACAAAAACCGCTTAACTTTGGATGTCTAGCGACTCAAACGAATCTGACATTTTCATAGAAAAGGAAGAAATACAATGAATACTTTCGCTGATGCAGTTCAAGCAACTGCTAACCAAGCTCAACGCGCTTACGCGCGTACTGACAATGGTATGCGCACTCTAAAGTCGACTCTTAACGCTAACGTGGACCTTTTTGGCTCGCTCCAACGTGGTAAGAATGTCGTTCCGATGTTTGAAGCAGCTTTCCGGGAAAACCCCGATGTAGCGCTTCGTATCGCACAATATGCTCGTGATGTTCGTAGTGGGCAAGGTGAACGCCAAATCTTCCGCAACATTCTGAAGCATCTTGAACTAACGAATCCAGATATTCTGGTTGATTCACACATTCTAGATAATGTTGCTGAAATTGGTCGTTTCGACGACCTGTTCATCTTCACTAACTACGAAGTTAAGCAACGTGCTTATACTATTGTTGCTAAGGCGCTGTCGGAAGGCAACGGTCTTGCAGCTAAGTGGTCGCCTCGTAAGGGTGTGGTTGCAGCAGAACTGCGTAACTTCCTTGGGCTTACGCCTAAGCGTTATCGTAAGCTTCTAGTTAAGCTGACTGACGTTGTTGAAACGAAGATGTGTGCTCGTGAATTCGAGTCAATCAACTTCTCGCACGTTCCTTCGGTAGCTATGTCTCGTTACATGACTGCCTTCCATAAGCGCGCTCCAGAAGCATTTGCAGCTTATAAGGAAGCTCTGAAAAAGGGCGATCCTAAGATTGCGAAGGTAAACGCTTCGGCTGTTTACCCATACGACATAGTTCGTATGCTTGGCGGTGCTCGTGCTTCTAATAACTATGGTGCTAGAAGCTATTATTCTTCATACTACGGCGATATTAACCACTACGCAAATAAGGACACTACGGTGGCTGATGCGATGTGGGAAGCTCTGCCGGACTATATGAATGGTGCCTCAGTTCTACCAGTTGTAGATACTTCCGGTTCAATGGGTACGCCTGTTGCTGGTTCTGTAACTGGACTTGACGTTGCAGTTTCTCTGGGACTGTATACTTCAGGTAAGAACAAGGGAGCTTTCAAGGACCTTGTTATGACTTTCTCTGCTTCTCCGAAGCTGGAAAAGATCAGTGGTTCTCTTTCTGAGCGTCTTAATGCAATGTCAAAACTGCATTGGGATTTCGGTACGAACCTGCACGCCGCATTCGATCTACTTCTGACTACAGCTCTTCGGGGTAACGTAGCTGAGGCAGACATGCCCAAAATTCTTCTGATCTTCTCGGATATGCAATTTAACGGTTGCGTAGCCTACGATGATACTGCTTTGCAGATGATTCGTCGGAAGTATGAAGCTGCTGGGTATCAAATGCCTGCGGTTGTGTTCTGGAACCTCAACGCGACGGGCGACCGTCAACCTGTTCGCTTCAATGAGAAGGGTGTTGCTCTGGTTTCAGGTTTCTCGCCATCAACTATGAAGGCGATTCTTGCAGCTGACCTAGATAAGTTTAGCCCTGAAGCAATCATGCTGCAAACAGTTAATGTACCGCGGTACGACTGGTAGGTCATATTGGACTCTGAGACTAAACCCTTCCTAACGTTGGCTAATCTCTCAGAGTCCGATATACTTTTCGAGAAGAACGTGATAGAAGAGAGCGAGAGTAGAGTCTCTCTTCATCACAACTTTAATTATTCCTGTAGAGCCATCTTGGTGAGGGCAGTCGGCCGTTAACCGACGAAGCTGGGTTCGAATCCTAGTGCAGGAGCCAATTATTTTATCAAATGGAGAATACCAATGAACGTTTCTATTATTCTAGTTTCTAATCAATCTGAACATCTGGTTGACGATGAAGTTAATGACGAAGATGTGCATGAAGCGCATCGTCAAATTATCATCAATGAGCTAGTAAAGACTATCGAAGATACCAAAGAAAGCTTGAATACTTTCATTCACGAAGATATGCAATCGTCTATTCGTGAGGATATTCGTTATAATCGTGAACTGAATCGTGCAGCGCATACAGTTCTTCAATATTTCACCACTCGTGAAGAATATAACGAGTTGGTAATCAACTAAGGTTTTGGGGCGGTCTTCTAATTGGCCTAGGAAACCACACTTTCAATGTGGACAATGCGAGTTCGAATCTCGTTCGCCCTTCCAACTACTATGAAACCAGTTACTTTATTAAATGAAACTCGTAAGCCAGGAGCTCCCGTAGATTGGGACGATTCCTTAGGCCCTTGTGACGCGCTATCTATTAATGATAGTGCATGGGGCGATCCAGAGGCTACTCATAACATTATGACCTCTGCATGGCAGCCTAGTAAAGAGGAATTAGAAATCCTTAACTCAGGAGGTCATGTATTTCTAGGTATCCATGGCGTGACACATCCTGTGGTACACCTATATGCTGGATAATGATTTGCAAGAATGTGGTGAGTGCTTAAAGAAAATCACTTGGGATGAATACGTTGTTAATTGGGGCAGTTGCTCTGATTGTTTCGACGAACATCTAAACAAGTATTTCGCAGAGCATCTTGAACCACGAGATTCTGAAATATCTCTTGACTTTGAAGCCTGACTCTTCTATACTGTTTAAACGGTGAGAGGAAAGAGATGGCAAAGTGTGTAGAGTGTAATGAAAGCTATAACGAGAAGCGTGCGCAGCTCGGATATAGAACCTGTCTAGATTGCGGATCACCAGTTTTTAAACCTGTCGTGATTCCTGTAGCAAAGTCCAATTATATAGTTGGCACATTGCATGAACTAAAGAACAATAATCATAAAGGGCCAAGACATTAAAAAGTTCTTGACTTCGGTCCTTAGATTTGATACACTACTTATTCAATAAGGCTTATGACCCAGCTGGTGACGGGAACTGATTGTCGATCAGTCAAATGAGGGATTCGATCTCCCTATAGGCCGCCATAATTCAAGAAAACCGTGTAGAGTGCTGATAGCAATCAGTGGCTTACTAAGGGATTAGTGAGATATCGTGGACTATCCATCCACAGCTGAGTATCACATCTACACGACCCGAAATTATGCCTCGTTAGCTGGAAGGTCTAGCGTCTGTTTTGTAATCAGGAGATGAGGGTTCGATTCCTTCACGGGGCACCATATTTATTAACCAAAAGAAAGCAATCTAAATGCCAAGTGGCCCTCCTGAACTACATGAGTTTTGGTCTAACTATGATGAACATGGTTATGCTGATATCAATGCTCAAATGTATTTGCTTAATCAAGGTTACAAACTTGTAAATGGTTATGATTGGGAACGTCCTAGTCTAGCTCATGAGCCAACTGAACTTGAAATCTCTGCAATCAATTATTTGATGTGGGAATGGGATTGGGGAGGCATCTGTGACTACGCCGACTGAAGCAATTGAAGCGGCTTACGATAAGCTCGTAGCTCAGCTAACTAAGGTTAAAGAAGGTTATCTGATTGATGCGCGTGAATGTGCATCAGATTTTGAAGGTATCACAGAAGATGATGCAATTGTTTGGCTTATTGAAAGTTTGTAACTATGTATGATGCTCTGAAAACTAGTATCTGTGAAGTTGTTTTTCTGAAAGCTAATGGTGACGAACGTACTATGTTTTGTACGCTTTCACCTGATATTTTAGGTGAATTTGAGGGTTCATCATCTGTACCAGTTGAAGATCAGATTACTGTATGGGATATTGAAGTAGATGCTTGGAGAAGCTTTAAACCCTCCAAGGTTCTTAGCTTTGAATCGCTAGAAGAATAACGTAATCGTGGCTCGAATGGCTTAGGCAGGGGACTGCAAATCCCCTTTATGTGAGTTCGATTCTCACCGATTACTCCAAACTTTGAAAGCAGAAAATGACTGAAGCTGAACATGCCGAGTTAAAGTTTCTTAGATATTTCTATGAAGACGCAGGAACCTATATGGGACCAGCGGATGGGGATATCTATCAAGGTATGAAAGAATGGTATCGAGATAATATCGGACCCCTTCCTGTAGGTGAGCAGTATGCTATCTATGATGAGGATGAGGACGAAGAATAATACGGGGAATGCTCAGGGAAAGCGCGTTTGCCTTGCACGCAGACAGTGATGGGTTCGAGTCCCATATTCTCCACCAATTACGGGATTCTCCTCGGGTGAGGTGCGTGGCTAACGCTGCGTCAAGCTGAGTTAAACTCTCAGGAATTCCACCATATTCAGCTTTGTAGGAGTCATTCTGCATTGCGGTGGCCGAAAGCAGGCATTGGGGACAGATATAGCTAGTGAAACTGCTACACGAATTTTAGTCCCTACGCGAGGATGCGACTCCGGCCTTCGAAGCTGGGTGGCCAGTTTCGATTACTGGTGGGGACGCCATGGGTGTGAAGCTTTAAGGTGAAGCAGCGGATTCCAAACCCGCAGAACAGGGTTCGATACCTTGCACGCCTGCCAATTTAATCTAAGTACGTGCCAGCTGGACGTCGCAATCTTAGATTACCCCTGTTTGCGTAAAAACGTAGGCATCAGGGACCATTTACGCGGAGTTCCGGCAAATGCGGAGCTTAAAAGTAGCAACAGCAGTAGTGCTCATCCGCACCATATTAGTACAAGTAAGGAAAGCCTGGACGCAGGAAGGGAGTAATTAACCCTAAACGGAGAATGGGCAACAGGCCTCTGGCGAGACAACCTGTGGATACCTCACCGGCTTGTACTAACTACATTTTGACGCAGGAAGGACAAGAAAGTTAGTCACTTGGCTCATAACCAAGCAATCTGGCAGATGCGAGCACTGCTCCTGCACCCAAGTTCATAAACCAAGAGAAACCCAATGTTTGAGAAAGCGATCGAAGCGATCATCGAATCTAGCAAAGACAGTTCTGTCTATGTTGGTTGCGACAGTGTCTGCTTCAAGAAGAATGGAATATGGTATGCACGATATGCTACTGTAGTAATCCTTCACCACGCTACTCGGCATGGTGCTTCAATCTATCACGATCTTCAGGTTCTACCTGATTTCCGTAACATCAAAACTCGTATGATGAACGAAGTTATGTTCGCTACGAATGCCGCACTAGAAATCGTTGATTTCCTGGAAGGCCGACATATGGAAATCCACCTGGACATTAATCCTAGCCCTAAACATAAGTCAAACGTGGCTATGAAGGAAGCAATGGGATATGTTCTGGGTAACACTGGAATTCAACCAATGCTAAAGCCGGACGCATGGGCAGCTTCACACGCTTCCGACCATTGCGCTAGGCAGAAGCCACTAAACTAAGCTAATGTCCCGGAAGCTCAATTGGAGGAGCAACTGATTACGAATCAGTAGGTTACAGGTTCGAGCCCTGTGCGGGACGCCACTCTTGACTAGCGATTAACGGTTGGATACGCGGCCAGCCTACGCAGTCTCGTAGCTCAATAAGAACGAGGGCCTTGGATAGGCGTGCTGGCTGATAGCTGGTGCGGGTGGTTCGAGTCCACTAGCGCAACCCTCGCTCTCTTATTGAGTCTAATTTCAGGACCCATAGCGTAGTGGATAACGCATCTGTCTTCTAAACAGATATACCTAGGTTCGATTCCTAGTGGGTTCGCCATTTCAAGGAAAATCATGTTTATTATTGCTATTATTCTAGGTTCCATTTGGGCTTTTGTCGGTGTTACCTTACTGACATATAATATATTTGACGATAATCGTAGAGGATTTAGTTCTAATCCTTGGATTCTCGCGCTAGGCCTATTCTGGCCGTGGTTCTTAGTCTATGCGATTATTGATCTAGTAAACAAAAATAAGAAAGCAACCGGATAACGATGAATTTTCCTCGTAACTGGCAACCACCAATCTGGCCTTTCTTCGTAATGTTTCTAGTGCTTATTCTAGCATCTTGTATTTCTATTAAAGACATTTTATTTGGGTGAGTGGGCAGGCCGGTAATGCAGCACACTGCTAATGTGTACAACCCGTAAAACGGTTGACGGGGTTCAATTCCCCGACTCACCGCCATTTTAACTAAGGATCATTAATGACCATTATTGCTACTGAAATTTGTAAACTACGTGAAGAAAACCAACGCACTGTTGCTAAGATCATTGCTCAAGATATAGTTTATATCGAAGGCGAAATTGAAGAAGCTCTTTCTAGGGTAGAAGCTATGCGTCAACGGTTAACGAAGCTAAAGAACGTTGAGCTTGACAATAAAGATTCGGTTAGAGAACTAATCACTAATGCTAACGTAATTGTTAATAACACTCAATATAACGTTAGAGAACTTCTAAAACAGTATTAAGCAGGTTTAGCTCAGCGGTAGAGCGAGACGTTGCCAACGTCTAGGTCACCGGTTCGATCCCGGTATCCTGCTCCAAATTAAGGAGAACAATATGACTGATCAACATCCCAATGATAACACTCGGTGGAGAGTAGAATCGGATAGTCCTACTGTTGCCTACTTTGATACTAAGACAGATGCTACTAATTTTATTAAGCATCTTAATCTAGTGAAATATAAGCTTTATCAAGTCGCTGACTCTTTAGTAGAATTTAAGTAATACCGGTCCCGATCGCCCGGCCTATCGTTCGTTGAAGTCTAGCGCCACCGATTAAGTTGCGCTCTGTCGTTAGACTGAGAAATGTGAAGTAGGTAAAATCGGTTTCAACTATTATGATAGGTCATTTATACACCATAGTTAATCTATTAACCGGAAAAGAGTATATAGGCAAAACTTACGATACTCTAGATAATAGATTTAAAGCTCATATTTCTAAAGCTAAAAATGGTTCAGAATCGCCATTACATAAAGCTATTAGGTTTCATGGTAGCGATAATTTTAAAATATACTTATTAGATTCTTATCCTGAAGGCGATTTAGAACTAAAAGAAATTGAAGCTATCTCTGAGTACGATACATATAAGAATGGTTATAACGCTACTTTAGGCGGAGATGGTAGACGCTATATAAACGATCAAGCCATTTTAAAAGAGTATTTAAAAACAAAAATTGTTGCGCATATAGCTAGGAATTTACGTATTTCTGAAGATACTGTAAAGAAAGTATTAATATCTAATAAATTGGAAGTTATTGATAAAGCTGAAGCTAAGAAATTATTAAGTAATTCTATTCTGTTAAACAATAACATAGTTTTTAAAAGCACTATAGAATGCGCGCAATATTTAATAGATAATAATATTTCTATAGTAAGTAATGAACAAACTCAGCAAGGTATACGTAGAGTTTGTCAAGGACACAGAAAATCTTATCTAAAACATAAATTCAAATACATCTAAGCTTCCTTGGTATATTGCGTGTGCCTTAGCCTTCCAAGCTAATGAAAGGAGTTGGATTCTCCTAGGAAGCTCCAATATTTACTCGGAACCCTTGAAAAAGAGTAAGTCTCTCCCCGTGTGGGACCACGCGTGAGCGGGATAAGCAGAAGAGTAAGGGTGCGACATATAATGTCAGTGCACAAAACGGTTATATGTTTTTAAAGCCTGCTGGTTACGATCAGCAGGCTTTTTCACGTCATGCGCCGACCATCGCATTTCAGCGATAATTTTACGCGTTACCTAACTCAAGTGTTGACTTCGATCCTCAGACGCGGTATAGTATTAGAATGAGAAAACAGAAAAAGAACTTTTGGCTGAACTTTGCTTTGCCTTTTGGTCTAATCTGGATTTTCGGTTGGGCCTTTGGCCTATGGGCTATGCAGCTTATCTAAATAATCAAAGCAATCAAAAAATAACACTTGACTTGCAAGCTATAATCATCTATACTACATATTCAATTAATTAAGGAGAGCTAAACATGGCTTGGACTGACGAAACTAAAGCGAGTGCCATTGAGATGTATGAGGCGGCGTCGCCGACTCCAGAAAACTCGATGGAAATCGTAAAAGAAATTGCTGAGAAGCTGGGCGAAACTGCCAATGGCGTTCGTATGATTCTTTCTAAAGCTGGCGTTTACGTCAAGAAGGAAGCAGCTGCTTCGGCCAAGAAGACTTCCACTTCCGCGAAGGAAGGTGGCAGCACCCGCGTTAGCAAGGAAGACGCTCACGCTAAGCTAACGGCAGCTATTGAAGCCGCTGGCGGAACCGTAGATTCAGAAATTGTTTCTAAGCTGACGGGTAAGGCAGCGGTCTATCTGGCCACTGTCATTGAAGAAGCATCTAAGTAAAGAAAGTGGGGCTTCGGCCCCACTCCGTAAGCTGGTAAGCCAACCTGCCCGGAGTAACCCTTGACAAAAGATGACTTAAAAGAGCTTGTAGCTCAGTATGGCGAAGCCACTATTACCTACAGAAGCCAAGAGTCTAATAAGTTAAAGTATAACGTATGTACGCTAGACTTTGACAATGAATATATTAAGACTAAACAGAATCGCGCTAACGAAACTGACGATACCTTGCTAATGTTTTGCTGGGACGTCGATGCCTTCCGTCTAATCAGAGCTTCGAAAGTCACAACAGTTGTGCCTCTATCGAATACTCTGAAGGAAGGGTTTAATGGCCGATGAAGACGTTTTTTGGAGAGTGATTCACGAAACTCCAGACAAACAGATTCGTCTGACCATTAACGAGTTTCGCGATGTTGAATACCTACACTTAAGAGAATACTATCTAGATTTTGAAGAGGTCTGGTTGCCATCCAATAAGGGTGTCTCAATGCCTCTATCGCTTGACAACTCAAGAGAACTTTTCGCTGGTATGTTAGAGATTCTGTCTCTAGCAGAAAGTAAAGATCTCATTAAAGAACACTTCAAAGAACTCCTAGAGGATACATATAAATGATTGCTTTCCTAGATTATGCGAGCCAGCGGTATTATGCCGGTCAACCGATTATTTCGGATGACGAGTTCGATAAACTAGCGGAAGCACACAACTATGAGCGTGTGGGCACTCCGTCTGTTAGAGATGGAGTTCCACACGCTTTTTCTATGTATTCACTCCAAAAGTGTTATGTAGGCGAAAAGCCTGTTATTCTAAATGGTGATGTTGAAGAAACTCCTAAATTGGATGGTGCTGCTGTTGCAGTAACTTATATTAACGGGCGATATGTTTTAGGACTAACACGCGGTGATGGTAAGCGTGGACAAGATATTACTGAAAAAGTAAGACATCTTGTTCCCGAAACTATTGACCGAACTGAACTAGTACAAATTACTGGTGAAGTAGTCGCTCCGAAAACGATTCCAAATGCTCGTAACTACGCAGCTGGTGCTTTAAATCTAAAAGACATTGAAGAAGTTAAATCAAGAGATTTGACCTTTATTGCTTATGGCGTTCAGCCTATGATTAAAAAGACCTGGCTAGAAGAAATGGGATGGTTAGAAACACAGAGTTTCTTTGATATTAGTTCTTATGGATTTCAACTTAAGCAAGGCTGGGTTACTAAAGAATTCCCAACTGATGGTAAGGTATTTCGTCTCAATGACAACGCAGCATTTGAAGCCGCAGGATATACATCTAAACATCCGCGTGGAGCGTATGCTCTCAAAGAGCGACAGGAAGGCGTTGTTACAGTTCTCAAAGACGTGGTCTGGCAAGTATCTAGGTCCGGAATAATTGCTCCTGTAGGAATTTTAGAACCAATATTAATTGGAGAAGCTACAATTAAAAGGGCTACACTTCATAACTATAAATATATTTGTGACCTTAACTTAGAAGTGGGTTGCAAAGTCGAGGTTATTAGAAGTGGGGAGATAATTCCTAGAATTGTACGCCGAGTGCTCGATGACGAAAAAGAAAACCCATGAAGAATATGAGCTACAACTATTTGAAAATGAAATAGATTTTGTACCATTAGAACCTTATACCGGAAAAGATGTGCCTATTTTACATGAGTGTATTAACGGGCACATTTGGAAAGTAAGACCAAGTTCAATAGTCACTAAAAGAACGGGGTGCCCTGAATGTTCTAAATGTAAGCCCTATACTACTGAGTCTTATAGAGAAAAGTTAGAATACTTAAATATAAAGCATATAGTTTTAGAGCCTTACAAAGGTATTAATACCAAAATTAAACATTTATGTTCAGGCTGCAAAACAGAATGGATGGCTAGTCCTAGTAAAGTTATCTCTGGGCAGCGGTGTAGCATGTGCGGAGGATCTAAAAAATTAAGTAATGAAAATTATTTAGAGAAACTAAGAACTCTTAATTTACAATACAAGCCGCTAGAATCATATATTAATACAGATACTCCTATAAATCATAGTTGTTTGAAATGTGCTAATATATGGAAAGTATCTCCTTCTAAACTGTATAATGGAAGAGGGTGCCCTAAATGTGCAAAATATGGGTTTAACCCAACCAAAGCAGCAGTATTATATTTTGTGTCATTTATACATGATGAGATCATGTATTATAAACTTGGTATTACATCAACTGACTTAAGGATTAGATTTAAGGGAGATTGGCTAAAGTACTCTATGAGAGAGCTATGGTCAATACACTTTACTAAAGGCTATGAGGCAAAAGAGATGGAACAAAAATTATTAAAAGAACATAGTATATTTTCACGGAATACAGGGTTGCTAAAATCTGGTAACACTGAGACATTTACGGTTTATATAAATAAGCCAGTATTAGGAGAGTAGAATGATGCCCCAAGAGAAATTTGAATATTGGGCTGACTATCAAACATGGGTGCTTAGCTTCGGCATTAGCTTTAGGTATAAAGCGGTAAACCTTGTAGTTGGCCCCTATGGAGTGCAATACAACTGGAATGCCTAAAAGTCTAGTTTTATTCACGACCAGCCGCTGCCCTAACTGTATTCCAGTTAAAGCAGAATTAGAAAAGTTAGGACTCGATTACTCAACCGTAGTAGTAGATGAACACCCTAATGGTAAACAATTAGCAGATGAATGGAGCGTATTCGGCGTACCTACTATGCTAGTAGCTGAAGATGGTGTTGTTAATGACCCTATTCACGCTCCATTGGCTTTAGGCCAACCACTAGGAAGATACGTAGGTCCTAAGGAAATTATTACATATGCCTGGACTTTACAACGAGACGTATTTCAAGAACAACCCGGAGGAGACCCAGAAGCCAGCGGTCCTCTATTGTGTGGTGTTAGTGGAGAAGAAAACGCAGAAGAGAGTCTGCGTTAAAGTTGGTATAGCCAAAGGCAAGAACTGGAAGGATGTAATCAAACGTTCGGCAGGATTCACTGGATATGAAATACGTATTCAGAAAGTAGTCCCTGGTCCGCTAGAAGATATATATCATCTAGAGCAATGGATGCACGAGAGTTTTTCAGATTACAAATATAAGTCTCCATGGCGTTTTGGTGGACATACTGAACTCTTCCAAATTGAAAAGTTAAATGATATATTGGCCGAGCTGCCTAAATCTATTTAACTCATTGATCATTTGGTCAGACCTTCCAAAAAATGGTTCTTGACTCAGACCCTAAAACCGGCTATTATGTTTATATTGAATGACACGAGAGATTGATGATTAAACCACCGACAAATTGTCCAAGCTGTGATTATCCTCTCGAGTGGTCAAACGATACTCTTTATTGTAGAGGCCCAGACTGTACAGCTACAGGTCAAAAGCGAATAGAACATTTCGCTAAGACTTTGAAGATTAAAGGATTGGGTCCTGCTGCGATTGAGAAGTTAGATATCAATAGAATAGAAGAAATCTATGAACTTGATATTGCTTATATTACCATCCGCCTAGGGTCAGCAAAAATTGCTGTAAAGCTGTTTGAAGAAATCATAAAATCTGAAAAAGAACCGCTTAACACAGTGCTGCCAGCCTTTGGTATTTCTCTAATCGGGAAAACAGCATCGGATAAGCTTTCTAAAGTTTGCGAAAGTATCTTTGATATTGACGCAGATATATGTAAGGAAGCCGGTCTGGGAGAAAAAGCTACTTCGAACTTAATTGCGTGGCTGGATAGCGACTTTGATAAATACTCGCATCTGCCCTTTAATTTCGAATTTGAAAAATCCAAGTCCACCTCTAGTGATCGAGGAACCATCTGCATTACAGGTAAACTGAGTAGTTTCAAAACTAAAGCAGAAGCTACAAAAATCCTAGTGGAACTTGGGTTCAAAGTAAAGGATAGTTTGACAAAAGATGTTACTATTCTAGTTAACGAATCTGGTCGTGAGACCGATAAAACCTTAAAAGCCAGAGCATCTGGCGTAACAATCGTAGATAATCTACAAACCTTTATTGGAGAATTAAACTAAATGACTACCCTACCCAAATGGACTGACGAACGTACCGCAACTCTGCAAAGCTCGGTTGGCAATGAATCGCCAGTTAGCCGTGACACTGTGGCACGTCTTGCAACTGAACTGGAAACAACTCCTCGTTCGGTCGCTTCGAAACTCCGCAAGCTGGGCGTTGAAGTTGAAACTGCTTCTTCGGCTCCTAAGGCCTTCAATGACGAGCAAGCAGACGCCCTGCGTGACTTCGTTGAAGATAACCGCGGTAATCTGACTTATGCACAGGTTGCAGAACAGTTTAACGGCGGTTCGTTCAGCGCTAAGCAAATTCAAGGTAAGATCCTGTCGATGGAACTGACCGATGCTATCGCTCCTACTCCTAAGGCTGAAACTCAAAAGAGCTATACGGATGCTGAAGAAGCCCGTATTATCGAGCTGGTTAAGGCCGGTAAGTACTTCGAGGATATCGCTGCCGACCTAGGCCGTGAAGTTCCTTCGATTCGTGGTAAGGCTCTGAGCCTGCTGCGCGCTGGTCTGATCGACGCGATGCCTGCTCAACGTGACGTTAAGGGCGCTGCTCCTGACGCCTTCGAAGCTCTGGGTGACGTCAGCGGCCTAACGGTTGAAGAAATCGCTACTAAGCTGGACAAGACTCCTCGTGGTGTTAAGACAATGCTGACACGTCGTGGCGTTTCGGCGAAGGACTATGACGGTAAGGCAAAGGCTGAGAAGGCTCAAGCTGCCTAAGAACTGATTCTTCTCTAGAATTTATGGCCGGGTAGGGGCGATCTCTGCCCGGCTAGTTCTGTTGGAGGGAACAGTTGAATTTATCAAGCGCACTAATTAAACAAGTACTCGATCTAGTAGATTTTGATACTTGGTCGAGAGTGCGTAAGATTTATCTGCCTACAGAGTATCATCAGTTGTATGATACTATTGAAAAGCACGTTAATAAGTATCATAAGCTACCGTCTGTTGGTGAACTCAAACTGGCGGTACGTGATGCTGCTACGTTAGATAAAGTTTATGCACTTGAAGGCATTGAAACAGATGCCGAACCATTCCTACTCCTAGAGTATCTAAAGAATGAGTTCGCTCAGAAAGAAGCATTATTTAAACTAGATAAATGGGTCGATAAGACTATCGCATTTGAATCTGCTGAAGAGGTAGTTCGAAGCCTACAAGACATTGCAATGGATATTGAGAAGAAGGTTGAGATAGAACCTGAAGAACAATCCATGCAAAAGATGAATCTATTTGAATCCGAAGAACAAATGGCTAAGCGTATTACGCTAGGCCTTAACGCAGACTTTGATAAGCAGTACCAATTCCTTGCTAATGATTATATCCTTATGGGTGGCCGCAGAGGTTCTGGTAAGTCTCTTACCTGTATTAATCTCGCTCATGCGGCGGTAACGGCTGGTAAGACTGCTGTCTACTTCTCAATCGAAATGGATGCTCGTCAAACCATGCAGCGTTATGCTGCTGTAGCGACAGGTATTCCATACAACAAGATTCGTAACAGAAATCTTAGTGTAAGCGAATGGGAAGTTCTAGCGAAGTTCTGGGCTTCTCGCTACCACAATGGCGATCTACATTTTCAAACGTATAAAGAACACCACGATTTTGAGCGTTTCCATACTGCACTTAGTAAGGAAGACCTAAAGTATCCAGCATTAGATATTAAGTACGACCCACACTTAACTATTGCTAAGATGAAGGCTCACATTAATAGACTGACTGCTCAAGGTATTGAGATCGGTCTAATTATTGTCGACTATATTAACCAAGTCGAAGGGCCTAATGGTTCAGGCGGCATGTACGACTGGATTACTCAAATCGAGATTTCTAAAGGTTTGAAGCAGCTTGCACAAGACTACGAAATACCAGTATTCTCTCCTTATCAGACAGATGCTACAAATGAAGCTCGCTTCGCTAAAGGTATTCTAGACTCTGCTGATGCTGCTATTACTCTAACTGCGCACGATGATTGCATCGAGTTCACCGTAACTAAGATGCGTAACGCTGATGATGAGATTACATTCGTTTCAGTTATGAACTGGGATAATCTTCAAATTGGTCCTGAAAATGGTCAAATTCCTGAAAAGGAAGAAGAGGATGCTCCTAAGAGAGGTAAGGGTTTTACTAACGGTAAAAAGAAAGTAAATCCTGAAATCTACGATGATGACACCCCTATTATGGATAATATGACTCCACCATGGTAACAGTTGAAGAGCTACTAACCAAGAAGAATATTCCATATATGCCTAAAGGCGGGGACTGCGAAATTCGGTGCCTCAACCCGGATCATGAGGACAGGAACCCTAGTTTGAGGGTTGATCGCATTAGCGGTATTTTTAACTGTCTCTCATGTGGGTTTAGTGGAAACATATTCTATCACTTCGGTGAGAAAGTAAACTTTCTACAGGCTAAGAGAAAGGCATTTCAAACAAAAATCCATCAGAAGTTTAGTGAAAACATTGGCTTTGATATACCTGAAAATGCGGTGCCTTACACAGGCGATTGGCGTAATATTTCGTCAGAAACATACAAGCATTTCGAGGCATTTCAACACAGTGATAAACACTTCGTCGGCCGTGTAGTATTCCCTATTAGAACTATCTCAGGCAAGATTGCTGGATTTAATGGTCGACATATGACCATGAATCATAATCCAAAGTACATTATTCATCCTGCAGGTGCTAAGCTTCCGCTATTTCCTGCACGACCAGAAGTTTATAGTGGTCGAATCATTCTAGTTGAAGGTATCTTTGATATGCTTAACTTATATGATAAAGGACTAAAGAATTCTGTTTGTACATTTGGAGTAACAAAACTACTTGCTAAAGATCGAACTGATGCTGAAAATAAGCTAAACCTATTAAAATTACAGGGTGTCGTTGGTATTGATATTTTCTTTGATAATGATGATGCGGGACAGAGTGCCGCAGCAAGTTTAAAAGATTTATGTGAACGCCTAGAATTCGACGTACGAATAATCACATTCAGAGACAAAGACCCAGGTGAATTGACAGCCTTACAAGTGATCAAGTTAAAGGAGAAATTATATGGTTAAAGTTGCTTTGGTTGAGACTAAACCAAGCAGAACCAAGTTTACAGAGGCCTTCGAGAATAAGTTTGAGTTCGATAGATACTCCTTAGCCTCCGATCCTTCTCTAAAGAAAGTTCTAAAGAAAGACGTTGACATTGAAATTAATGTTGATGATTATGATTGGATCATCCTAGTAGGCTCTGATGCATTCAAATACTTCACTAAGAATGGCTCAATTAGTGACTATAGTGGTAAAGTCGTAGATGAGAAATTCCTACCGATTATTAACCCGGCCATGTTATCCTTTAAGCCTGAAGCAGAAAAGCTTTGGCAAGAATCAAGAGATAGCATTACAAAATACATTCTAGGCGATTTGAAGCCCGTAACCTATAGTACTGATAAGTTCTATGGTATTCAAGATTCGGATCAAGCTCTAGCCTACATTCAAGCTGCAATTGATTCACCGAATCCTTTCGTAGCTATCGACTCCGAAACATCCGGACTTTACCCGAGAAATGCTTACGTTCTCGGGGTTTCTTTGTGTTATGAACGTGATCACGGTGCCTATATTGACACCAACTGTTTTACTCCTGAAATAGAAGAGAAGTTCCAGGAGCTATTTGATAAAAAGATTGTTATCTTCCATAACGCAAAGTTCGATTTAAGCATGTTCGCTTATCACTTTGGCTGGGTATTCCCTAGATATGAAGATACTATGCTTCTGCATTATCTTCTGGATGAAAATCCCGGTAATCACGGACTAAAGCAACTTGCACTAAAACATACTATGTATGGCGACTATGAAGGTCCCCTGTACGAGTTTATTGAAGAATACCGAAAGAAGCATGGTGTTCTAAAAGATGACTTCAGTTGGGAAGTAATTCCTTTTGATGTTATGTATCCTTATGCCGCACTAGACTCCGTTGTGACTTTCCTTATCTATTGCAAGTTTAAACCAGCAATTAATAAGAATAAGAAACTTCTCTGGGTATATGATAATCTGCTAATTCCTGGCTGTACGATGCTTATCGGCATGCAGGATAACGGTGTTCCCTTCGATCGTGATAGACTGCTAAAAGCGCAGCGCATGATGCAAACCGATATTGATGCAGCTACAGAGGCTCTATACAAGCATGACGTTATCAAGCAGTTCGAAGAGTTTCAGGGTAAGTCATTCAATC
>Ga0070747_1000032_pt1 | contig 56534 bp, 51 predicted proteins | sample VirMetDEL_Mar_31_FD_77321 | JGI IMG/M metagenome (GOLD analysis project Ga0070747, IMG submission 77321) | Aqueous microbial communities from the Delaware River and Bay under freshwater to marine salinity gradient to study organic matter... | ecosystem: Environmental > Aquatic > Marine > Coastal... | reverse complement strand
GAAGGCGATGTTTCTGCTGAGTCAACAATAATAGTTAAAAATGGTTGTGAGTTAATAATAGAAGGTGGTAGTCTGAGTACTAATACACCTACTATGAGAGAGGTTCTTGAAGTACCATGTAGCCTAGATTTGACTAAGACATATACAGATGATAAAGGAAAGTTCACTTATAGATTAAAGTAAGTTATGGTAAAAACTAAAAGAGGAGCTCGTAGTTTAAATTTATTCTGCGGGCATACTTTGAACGATAAAGAACAGGAGTATTTAATACGTGCAACAATGGCAGAATTCGAAAAGCCAAAACACATGAGATGTACAGATTTAGATTTAGTTAAAGAGACTAGAAAGGTTATAAAGTATAACCAAAAATGGTTAATTACATAAATAATCAACACTTACTTATATCCATCAGACAGCTACTGTAAACAATGTGCATTAATTTGTGTAGATGAAATATAGGAAATTCAATTTAAATTTTATGGTCAAGATAAGGAATTTACACTTTATTACTTAGAAGTTAAGTAAGAAATAATTAAATTATGGCAAAAAAGAAAATTAAAATAGAAATAACTCAGCATGATGTAGATCAATTACAAGATGCATTATCATTTTACAATGGAGCAGTAGTCTTCAACTGGACTTATGATGATATAGATGTAGAAATATCTGTTGAGTAATAATCTATCTAAGCCAAAGCTATTGAGGTAGAAATCAGGAAGCCTCACATTCTGTGTAATGTCGTTCCTGAAACCATTCAGTTGGGTATAAACAGAATAGTGAGCTTAGATGTAATATTAAGAATAGAGTGGTTCGAATCAACGAATACCCTTGTAGGATGCAGTCGATACGCATGTTAAACGGCAATTCTGGTAGTTAGTTCTCATTAGTGGGCTGCAGGGGTATTATTTTTCATTAACCAAAAAAACAAATAAAATGAGACAAACATCAATAGATTGTTATCATCAAATAAAAAGAGAAGGTTTGTTGTCTGAAAGAAGATTACAGGTTTTAGAATCAATGGTATCAAAAGCTCCCTGTACAGCAGGAGAGTTAGAACAGTACATGAATAAGAGATTTAGTATTAGAGGCGGATGGAAACAATTATCAGTACTAAGAGATCAAGGAGTAGTTACAGAGATAGGAACAACTAATTGTAGTATTACAGGTAGAAATGTAATACAATGGGATATGACAGGGAATTTACCTGTTAAACCTAAAAAAAAGAAACCAGCAAACCTCAACAAATGTATCGACTATTTAATAGAAGGTATGGATAAAAGAGGTTGGGATACAATAAGTAAATTAATGTTAATTAAATTGAAAACGGATGTTAAGGAAAAGAAGACCACCAAGATGGGATCTCAAGTCTGAAATAATCCAAAATCATATTATTAACGATAGAGGACTTATTTGGACATCATCTAATGGTAAATCACAGTCAATAGCAGTTATGGATACAAACCATATAAAGAATGCTATTGCTAAGTTTGAACGAGGTGAATTAGAGAATAGAAAGAGCATTATTCCAGTTCTTAAGATGGAATTACAATACAGATCAGTCTGTGAAAAAAAAGAAACAAATGAACAACAAGGAAGCAGAGAAGTCAACGATAGCGTTTACGGACTTCAAGTCTAGCGTTACGGTATTAGAATTCGAATCAGTAATGGCACTTGCTGATGAAGAATACTATAAGTTAAATAAGGTATCTGAGAGTAAGATCAAGTTTGAAAAGAAAGCTGAGGAGAGTTTAAATCAGATTAAAAGTCAATCTGATCAAATGCCTCCTGGACTACTTGAAAAACTATTAGAAGGGCTTGAGCGTAGAGCCAATAAAGAAGTATTCATTCAATTTGATAAAGAAATCAAGAGACATGTAGCTGTTACTGATTTCCTTAATAGATTCAGAAGTACTGATGACCAGTTGGAATATTTAGATTTTAAACCTAAAAACAAGAAACAAGATGGGAATATTTAGTAGAAGAAAGATTAATGATGAGGATAGACTTGATAAGATATCTGAAACACTAAAAGAGCTAACAAAAGAAAATTCAGGCTTATCAGCTTTGTTCTTCTTTAAGACCAAAAATGGAGGTTCTTCATTTCTTCAAGGAGATGCAAAAGATATACATAAAATGTTAGCAGCAACAGCTCAGCAGGACAGTTCCTTTGCAACTATAATAAAAATGGTTGCAAGAGATATTGAAGGTGCTGGACTTGATTTAAAAATGCCGCAAGAGCTAAAGGATGTATTGTTAGGTAATAAAAAGAGTGGTTTAATTGACCTTCCAGGTGGACATAAAGGAATAGCACTTGATCCAAATAATATTGATAATATGACCGAGAAAGATGTTGATGATATCATCAAAGGTATCCTTGGTAAAGATACAGACGACGACAAATAATGCATCCTAAGAATAGGATACAATCTAAAGCTGTTCAATTAAGTAAGAAACATAGGTTTTTATGCTTAGAATGGGCTACTGGTACTGGAAAGACACTAGGAGCTATTAAGATTGTAGATGACATTCTTAAAGACAACCCTGAAGCAACAGGATATTTAATCTGTAAAGAGAGTACACATAAAAAGAATTGGCTTTTAGATATCAAGAAGCATAAGAAGACTAAAGTTGGTAAATCAATGAAAACAGTCTTATATGCATCCTTGAAGAATCAAACAAAGAAAGCTGATTTCGTAATACTTGATGAGTGCCATGCATTGACACAATTGAGGATTAAAGCCTTGAGAAAAATATTGCAAAAGGGCACGAAGATTATATTTCTATCTGCTACTATTCCAAATGAGAAGAAATTACTAATAAATGAATTATGTGCAAACAGAATACATTATTATATAATTTCATTGAATAAAGCATTCGAATTAAAACTATTACCAGAACCTAAATTGGTTGTGCATAGAATACATTTGAATAAGGATATAGTTAGAGGGAAGTTATGGGAATATACAGCAAGAAAATCCAAAGGTAAGATCACTAAGTATTGTAAGCATAAAGACCTGTTCATGACCATGAAGAATTATCCTAAAGATGTAGGTATAGTTTGTCAAGGTACTGAACAGGAGCACTATGATGCATTAACAAAACAAATGGTGTATTATCAAGGGTTGTCTGAGGATACGGAAATTCCTTACCCGATCAGAACAGGATGTAGGAATAAGTTCCTAAACATAGCTTCAGGCAGGAAGAAATTCATAGCTGAAGTTAAAACACAGAATGTGAAAGATTTGATTAAGGAATTCAGACTAGATGATTCAAGATTTATTTGTTTCACTGGATCAATAAAGCAAGTTAAGGAACTTGGTGCAGACAGTGCAGTACACTCAAAGAATAAGAATGAAGTTAATCAAGGATTAATTGATTGCTTTAACGACGAGGTGTGTAATGAGCTATTTGCAGTCAAGATGCTAAGAGAAGGCATTAATCTAACGAATATAGAAAGAGGTATTATCACACAATTAGATAGTGGTATTGGTTCTTTCTTTCAAATGTTAGGTAGATGCTTAAGACATGAGTTTCCAGAAATGCATTTACTTGTAGTTCAGGATACTCAGGATGTAGTCTATTTTAAGAAATCAATGAATAATTTTAATGATAAATTTATAACATGGAGATAAATGGATAATATTACAATCCCGGTTGATGATATTGTTAAGAACAAGATATCAATAAATGAATACTTAATACTTTATAATATTGCAAATGGGTTTGTAATAACTGGAATTTTAGAAACCAGTCTTCAAACCCTTTCGGGACTAGAAAGTAAAGGATTCATAAAGATGAGTAAAGAAGGTGTATTTCTTAGAGATAAGTCATCCATATTCTTTGCAATGAATGATGATCTATTTGTTAAGTGGTTAAGAAACTATCCTACTTCTGTTAAAAAGAAGTTTGGTGGAAACAGAGCATTGTCTCCAGCAGACGAGAATACCATCCTTGGTAAGAAGCTAAGGAAAAAATGGGAATCGATGTTCAAGAAAGACACGCATAAGCAACAAATAGCAATTAGAGTACTGGAGTTAGAAGTTAAAGACAAAACTAAATCTGGTGATCTTGAGTATATGGTTGAGGCTACGCGTTGGTTGAATGAAGGTTATCATGAAAAGTACTCCTATTTAATAGATCAGGATGCAGGTGATAATAAATACGCTAACGAAGATTATATGTAATTATGTATAAAATAGATACAAGAGAATGAAATCAATTAATTATTTAGCATTAGGGTTGGCGATATGTATATCCTCACTAATATGGCTACCAGTTTTGGAAAGATATCCTTTCTATTTCTTATGTCATTTGCTTTTAGGATTAGGTTTTATAATTAAAGCAATTAATAAAATTTTATAATTATGGCGAGAGCGTTTAGATGTAAAAGTTGTGGTACTGGATATAGTACTACTGGTAAAGATGTACCACCAAGCCCAAATTGGGATGATGGACATGTGTGTGAGATGGTTGAAGTTGAATCTAAACTTAATGTTAAAGTTGAGCAAGATCCTTTCATGTTATCTCAACTAACAGAAGAGGAGAGAGATGCAAGAATGAAGAATATTGGGCAGAATGGCAATACAGGAGAACACTATGGAGGAAAATGAAAGTAAGCCAGTTGGAAAAGTCAGACGAAGGGTTGATGAGCTTAAGCATATCAAATCCAATAAAGATTCAGGGCAAATCTTTTGCATTCCATTCACAAATTACCCTAAGTTATCATTATCAGTTCCAGGAGTAGTACCGGGAATGATTCAAATGGTAACTGCAGGTTCAGGTGTTGGTAAGACTCAGGTTACAAAAGCACTCTACGTTAGAGAGCCTTTGGAATACGCGTTAAAGAATAATCTTAATTTAAAAATATTCTATTTTGCATTAGAAGAATCTGAACAAGAATTTATCGATACTATGATATGTAATTTCATATCGTCAAGATGTAATATTCAAATGGATCTATTAACACTTCAAGGATTTAGAGAACAATCTCTTCCTCAAGATAAAATGGATTTAATTGATACACATATTGACGATGTTGAGAAGTTACTTGAAAGAGTAGAGATAGTTGATTCAGTGTATAATCCCACGGGTGTTTATAAATACTGTCGTGATTATGCTGATAAGAATGGTACACATGTATATGACGACAGAGAGTTTATTAAGAAGAAGAGTGATGGTACAACCTTTAAAGAAGTTGTAAAGGTTTATTCTCATTATATTCCTAATGATCCTTCTGCTTTCACAATAGTAATTGTGGATCACATGAGTCTATTAACCCCTGAGAAGATAAAAGGGACAACAAACATGATGAGTCAGCATCAAACTATGGCACATTGGAGTACTAATTATGCGTTAAAGCAAGTGACTAAACACTGGAATTGGGCTGTTGTAAATGTAATACAGCAAGAACAATCTGGAGAGAAGGAACAATTTACTAACAAAGGAGAGAGTATTCAGAAAAAGACTGAACCCTCATTAGCTAGTTTTGCAAACAATAAGGAAATACAAAGAGATGCTAAAGTTATTATCGGTGTTTATTCACCAGACAGGTATGGATTTGACGATTATCATGGATATGATATCAGAAGATTCAGAGATACGTTTAGAGCTGTGAAAACCTTAAAGAACAGGTTCGGAGCACCAAACAAGTATGTTCATTTCTTATTCGATGGTGCAACAAATAGATTTAAAGAGTTGCCAAAAACAGATGAAATAGACAAGCTAGCTCCTTATGAGAATGCTGCGGATAAACTATTGGGGAGAATAAGCTCTCCAAGAAAACCTAAAAATTTCGGAAATTAAATGGAAACATTATATAAAAAAGACAGTAAAGGGAAACTTAGGTTTCTTGATATTGGTACAGATGGTTCAACTATCGTGCAAACTTCTGGATTAATAGATGGTGCTCATACAACGAATGTTAGTCAATGTGAAGGAAAGAATATTGGGAGATCCAATGAAACTACACCTGAAGAACAAGCGGAGTTAGAGGCAGCAGCTAAAATCCAAAAGAAGTTAAAAGAAGGATACTTTGACAATAGAGTTGATGCCATAAATAATGTGGTATTACTTCCTATGTTGGCCAAAGTGTTTGGGAAAGAAGAGAAAAAGGTAATATATCCTTGTTTTGCTCAACCTAAGTTGGACGGAATGAGAGGCCTTGGTAGTTGTGATCATAAAACCTTAACATCGCGTTTAGGTAATGATATTTTAACACTTGATCATATCATAAATGCATTACCAACAGTTGCAGGTTTAACACTTGATGGAGAATTGTATGCTCATGGTGAAACATTCCAAGAGAATATGAGAATGATTAAGAAGTATAGACCAGGTAAAACTGAGTTAGTGAAGTATCATGTATATGATATTATTTCTGATATGCCATTTGCTGATAGAATAAATATGGTTAAGGATGCTTGTATTGGGAATCCTATGATAGAAATTGTACAGACTGTTCATATTCCAAATAAAGAGAAGTTAATGGAGTATCATGCTCATAACATCTCTGAAGGATACGAAGGAACTATTGTTCGTTGGGGAGATGAAGGATACAAACTTAATGGAAGAAGTAGTAATTTATTGAAGCTGAAAGATTTCTTTGATTTGTCTCTACCATTGATGGACGTAATACCTTCAGAGAAAAGACCTGATCATGGCAAACCTTTATTCTTCTGGGAAGGAGCTAAAGATAATACTATGGGTGCTGGTATTGCATTATCTCATGATGAGGCTAAAGATTTATTAGAAAACAAACATTTACATATAGGTAAGACTTGTGAACTTAGATTCTTTGAGAAATCAGATACAGGAGTTCCAAGACATCCAACTATGTATGGTTTTAGACTTGATAAATAATGCAAGTATGTGAACAATGTAAGTCTGATAAAGTTCAGACTAAAGAGTGGGTTGAGCTTAATTCTGGTAAAAGAATGGGAACAGCTTCAGAAGAAAGTTCTCATTTTGACAAATGGTGTCCAGTATGTGAAGATCATGTTTTATTCGTAGAAAAAGATAAATAATGGAAGGATTAAGATATAATAATGGTAAATTAAAATGGAGTCTAGTGTCTTGGAAGGCATTAGCTCCTATGGTTAGAGTATTAATGTTTGGTGCTGAAAAGTATGACGATCATAATTGGAAGAAAGGACTCAAATATACAGAAATATGCGAGAGCCTTCAAAGACACTTAAATGCTTTTATTGATGGTGAAGAGAATGATCCAGAAAGTAAGTTGTCTCATGTTGGACATATATTGTGTAATGCAATGTTCTTGTCTTATATGAGTATGTTTAAGAAGGATATGGATGACAGGTATATTGATCCTAATACTGCTTCTCCAAAAGAGTTCATGGATACTGATGAATATAAGAGTTATATTTTATCAGAATAAGTAACGTAACCAGCGGTTAGTTACCCGCATTAATAATTTAAAAAATGAAGAATAAATCAAGTTTTGTAAACGGAATAAAGATAATGATATTGATATCATTAAGCTTTATTGCATTTATAGGTTTAATAGGAATAATATCACATTTAATATGCAGATAAGAGAATATAAATTACCGTTTAAAGCAATATTAGCAATTGATTTTGACCTTACTATATGTATGAGTCATTATCCTGCGTTGGGAGAGGAAAGAGATAATGCTGGTAATATTATTAGGAAATTAGTTCAAGAAGGATATGGAATTGTGATTAACACCTGTAGAGAAGGATTGGCTTTAGCTGATGGCATCCACTGGTTAGAACATCACAAAATACCATATCACTATATGAATTGTAATTTCCCACATTTAATTAGCATGTTTGGTGCAGATTGTCGTAAGATTTCTGCAGATTTATATATTGATGATAAGTGCCTAACTGGATTGCCCAGTTGGTTAGAAATTTATAATATTTTAGATAATAGAGAATGGCAAAAGTAGAATTAGATATCAGTGAATATGAACTGATGAAAGAAAATGCTAATCTTCTTGAGAAATCTCTGAAAAGAGAGAAGAAGTTAAATGACAAGTTGGATAAAGCCAACAAAGAGAAAATTGAAGCTCTGAAGTCTAATGAAAAGATTGTTACTATTGTTCAAAGGAAAAGTGTCTCAACTATGGTTAAGACTCGAATGCCTGTTGTTGACATTAGAAGACATCTTAACCTTAAGATTAATCAAGTTATCAGAAGAATTATTTCTGAAGCTCAAGGTGGAATGCATAAGAATTCAAGATTTATGGGTGATACTGATCATTTCGGGATGCATCGTGGTAATCATGAGCCATTGAGACACATGACTCGTGATTTAGATCATTTAATTGATTATGTTAGTCGTGAGTATGATTTCAATGCAGAGAATTTACATGATTTATTTTACAAGGAAGATCAACAGGTTACTGCTGATCATCCTGAAGAAATAACAATGCGAGGTCTTGACCAAGTTTCTGCTGATATGAAAGCTGAAGCACTTGATGAGTTGAAGAAAAACGCAAGAGAAGCCTTAACTCTTAATCCAATTTTAGAGAAAGAAGCAAGAGACGCGAAGGATGAATTAGAGAAGACTCAGAGGGCATTAAAATCTGCAAAAAGTGTTAGTACTAAGAAATCTCAAGAGATTGAGGAACTTCTTGATGAAAATGCTAAAATTCAAGGACTTATCAAAGATAATGCAGTGAAATTAACTCATATAAATTTGGTAGTTTCACCAGAAATCACTAAATTTGGTAACAGAAATAAATTACTAGAGATTAAGCAAATTTTAAGCGTTAAAGATGAGTAAAACAGATTTTTTTAAAAGAAAGGAAGTTGATAAAATTGAGCTTCCTGAACACGGAGAATACGAACCAACTAATTTTGACAATGACATGAATGCTTGTGGAATCACTGATATCGAAGGGTTCCAAGCTAGACATGCAGAGCTATTTAATAATTTAGTTGTTGACTCTAAAACAGAGAACCCAGTTGCAACAGTAACCAAGGGGGTTGAGGAAGCTTTCACTAAGAGAGAGATAGCTTTTTTAATGTCTAAGGACTTACTTCTTGCATCATACAATGAGAGTGTAGAATCATTAAAACAAGAAAAAGAAAATGGCTAACAAAATTTTAGTAACAGGTTACAGTGGAACAGGAAAGACCTGGTCATTAGGAACACTAGATCCAAAAACAACATTTATTATCTGTCCAGATGAGAAGGCTTTGCCTTTTAGAGGATGGAAAAAGAACTATGTTTCTAACATGGATTCTCTTGGCTTAAAGCTAGATGCTAAAACATCTAACTTTTACAAGACAACCAATTGGGGTGAGATAGTTTCTTTAATGAATTTTATATCAAAGAACAGACCTGACATTAATACGGTTATCATTGATACTATAACTTATGCAATGATTGCAGAGTTTATGTCTAAAGCTAAGACAGTTGGATACGCTAAGTTTACAGAGATGGGTGATAATGTTTACAAGACATTAAAATCTATTGATGGACTTAGAGAAGATCTTACTGTTGTAGTTATGGCTCACACAGAAGTTAAGAGTTTTAATGGAGTTGACAGAACTGTATTTGGCGTACCAGGTGGTAAGTTAGTTCAGGATGTAGTTAAGCCAGAAGGAATGTTCTTATACATCTTAGAAACTGTTGTAGAGAAGAAAGGTAATGACGTAAGTTATGGTTTTATGACTCAGAACAATACAACTAACATGGCTAAGAGTCCAGAAGGAATGTTTGCAGGACAAATTATTCCTAATGATATGAAGGCTGTAATAGAAGCAATCCGTAAGTTTGAAGACGGAGAATAAATTCAAACAACAATAATTTTAATTTTAATTTTAAATAACATAGTAAAATGAGTGTAACAATAATTTTTGGCACAAAGAGATTAGGTCAATCAGTAGCACAAGCTACAAGTGAGAAATACCCTGACCAAGCAGTAATAACTGTTGAGGGTTTAAAAGGAGCTAAGAAGTCTCGAAGAATTTTAATGAATACTAAAGCTGCAGAATTACTTGGAGCTGAAGTAGGAGAAGTTCAAGAGTTTGTATTTGCTTCTGTTGAAATGGGTGAAAATGAACCAAACCAAGTATTGATTGCTAATAGAAGTACAATTGAGGATGATGTTGATGTAACTTACAAAACTTCTAAGAACAAAGTATCCTATGGTGAAGATTCTTCTGAGAAAGGTAAGGCTATCACTTCTTCTCATGCTTGTAATGAAATATTCAGCTTCTTAGGATTAGATGATACATCTAATGTTGAGTTTGAATTGAATGCATTCGAAGCTAAAGAATTAGAGGCTTTCAGTTTAGACGCTGTTGGAACTGTTGTAGAAGCTCCTGCTGTTGTAAATAACGAGGCTGTTGCTGATACTCCTGTTTTAGAAGCTAACAATGGTGAAGTTACTGGTGCACAATTGCAAGAATTAGTGCAAGCTGAGGTTGCTAAGGCTGAAGAATTGAATCCAATATTTGATACTCAAGGAGACGCAGGAGAATCTGATGGTGCTGATGCATTAGCAGATGCAGTTGAGAATGAGCCAGCATTAGAAATTGCTGATGCAGTAGCACCTGGAGATTGGGATTAATTTAAAAATAATAATATAGGTTAAGAGGCTACACCTTAAGTAGCCTCAATTAAATATTTAGAAGACAATTATGAGTGGATTTGGAAAACAAGTAGAAGTAGGTGAAGGAAGTGTAAGAGCGTTATACTCTGGAGCTGAAAATTTCAAAGTAGTGGCAGTAAACCCTACAAAAGTTGAGCTAGAGGCTCTTTATGGTCGTGAGATCAACTTCGATCCAGAATATATAGGTACCACGAAGGTATCTGATTCTGATGGAGAAAGAGAAGTGCCTCAAATTAGACTTGATTTTTATCTTGCTAATGAAGAGAATACTGTAACAACAAAACTTCAGTTTTATGTTGCAGATACTCATCACAAATCTCAAACCGGAAAGTACAAAGTAATAAACTCTTTCGGAAGAGATACGTGGTTAGATCAAGATGCTATCAAGAGCAAGCAAGTGCCAGACAATATGTTTTGGTATAGTGCTGATGGTGTAAAAGTTGCTAAGAGAGGTGAGGTAGAATTAATCTCTTTCCTAGTGAACTTATTAAACCTTCCTTTTAACTTAGACAAAGTGGATAATGTATCTGAAGCTTATGCTAAAATTGATAAAGATGAATGGACTAAAATCTTTACAGGAGATACAACTTTACTACGTACAGTAGTTAGTTCTACCGCTAACAAGATTGGAGTTTTATTAGGTGTTAAAACTAAAGGAGATGGGAAGTTAATTCAAACAACTTACAACCGTCATACTTTACGTCAGTATGTAATTGCTGGTACTAGAGCTGACAAATTCAAATATATCCTTAAGGATTTAGATGAAGCTGTTGCAGCAGGTGCTTTTGGTAATGTAAACTTTGGCCCGAGAGATTTATCTCTACGTGAGTTTGAGATTACTCCAACAGAAGTATCCACTGAAAATACCAGTCAATTAGATGTATTTGCCGTTGCAGAAGCTCCTGCAGATGGAATCACCGAAGGTGATGATGACTGGTTAGATGGCTAGGATTTAACATCAATATTATAATACAATGAGCTATAAATTAATTTTTATAGCTCATTTTTATTAACCTTAAACACAACAATATGGCTTTTGGAAAGAGTAAAGATCACAAGAAATTACCTAACAGTAATGACATATTAAGTGCTGTTTCAGATTTAGAGATATTCGAAATGTATCTAGGTGGAATACCGAGAAAGGCAATTAGCAGTCCATTAAGAGAGGACTCTAAGCCTTCTTTTAGTTTGTTCCATAGCGATCAACATAATAAGATATTCTTTAAAGATTTTGCAACAGGAGAAACAGGAGATTGTTTTCTTTTCGTGATGAGACTATTTAATTTACAGAGCAAAGTTGAGACATTCAACAAAATTGCTTCTGATTTTCAATTAACTCAATTCGAATTAAATCCTCCTATTTCGTATTCTTCCCCAAAAAAGCCCTATGTGTCTAAGAGTAACAGAAAGAAGTCTATTAAATCAGATAGAATCAGAATAAGTATTCGAACTAGGGATTGGAAGATCCGAGATAAAAATTACTGGAGTGGCAAATATGAATTGACAAAGGATCAATTGGAGTACTGCAATGTATTTCCAATATCACATTATTTCATTAACGGTTATTGCACCAAAGCTGATGATTTAGCTTACGCATTCGTTGAAGAAAAAGATGGGATACAGACCTTTAAAATATATCAACCTTTCAATCAAAATGATGAAAAGTGGATTAACAATAATGACTTTTCTACTTGGGAATTATGGACTCAGTTACCAGAAAAAGGTGACATCCTAATAATTACGAGTAGTAGAAAAGATGCCATGGTTATAAAAAGTCTTTTTCCTTCAGAAACTATTACAGCATGCTCACTTCAAAGTGAGGGAGTAAATCCTAAGATGAGTGTAACAGACGAACTGAAAGGTAGATTTAAAGAGATCTTTGTCTTATATGACAATGATTATACAAATGATAAGAATCCGGGCAGAAATGCAGGTCAGAAGTTATGTGACATGACAGGGTTCTTACAAATTGAAATATCTACGGATGTATGTAGGCAATATGGAATTAAAGATCCATCAGATTACCTTGACGCGATCAGTAGTCCAGAATTAAAGCACTTATTAGTGACATTAATTAAGGAAAGACTGAGAGAAGAAGAATTAAAAAAAATAATATAAACATTTAAAAATTTAGAATCATGATTGAAAGACAAATTTCAACTAATTTAATGAAGAAGGAAGAAACCTTCAAAATAATGGCTTTGGGAGAAGCTGTAAACACTCCAATACTATTAATTGGCCCTCCAGGTGTTGCTAAGACTGCCGCTGTTATTGATTATGCAAAAGCTAGTTTAGGTAAGTTAGGTGGTAATGATTTGTTTTTATTAGAAACAGATGAAGGCACTAGGAGTAATGCTATCAAGGGTAATGTGGATCTTGAAGCATTGACTACTACAAATAAATATAAAATTAACTCACCAATTACACTTGCTAAGGTTGTTGTTATTAATGAGGTTGATAAAGGATCAGCTTCAGTAAGAAACAGCCTGTTAGGTATTATGAATGAGAAAGTTTTATTTAACGGTACTGAAAAAGTTCCTTGTCAATGGCAAAACTTTATTGCTACCTGTAATTCAATTCCAGATGATGAGGTTGACTCACCATTTTGGGATAGATTTTTAATCACCCATGAAGTAACTAGACTATCTCAATCAGATATGTTAAATTACTATGCTGCAGGTGGTAAGAAATTTAATCAGAATCATACAATCTATTTACCAGAGCAATCTGATATTGATAGTATCACTTTAGATGAAAGTAAACTAAAGAAAGTATTGGATGTGACTCATGCTGATTTATCAGATAGAGCTTTATCATTCTTACCAATTTTAGTTAAAAATGTAATGTGTGTTTGGAAAATGAATCAAGACAGAGCTTTGGTTAAAACTACTGAATTACTAGTAGGGAAAGCTGTTGCTAAGGAGTTAGCTAAGACTCTAGTACCTAAAGAGCTTAGAGCGTTATATAACATTATCGATGCTATCGGACAGTGTGTTAGTACAGATGAGTACAACAAACAATATGATAGATTAGAAATGGCTTATGCTAATGCTAATGTTGCAAAAGTAATTACTACTCAGGATGAAGCTGATCTAAAACTAAGAATTGTTGAAGAGGAAGGTAAATTAAGCTTCCTTAAACCTGAAGAGGATGCAGATATTCTTAATCAATTTAATAATTAATGGGTTTTCTTCATAGAAAAACTGCTAAGGGTAAAGGTGGGAGTATAAAAGCTCCCACTTTTGATCCTTATGGCAGATTCAAAAATACAGGAGATGGTATGTTTGGATTCAGGAAGGATAATCATATTATAATGCCGGGAGTTACTGGTTACGAAAAAAGGAAACTTGAAGGCGTTAAGAAATATGTAGAGAAACAAACTCAGAAACCTTGTACGTTATCAACTGAGTTAATCAATGATGTTTACAGTGTTTATGTAAACAAAGATGTGAAGAGAAGACCTGAAACGGATGATAATTCAATCAGGCATCAAGTTATAGACAAAGTTTACGACTCTCTTACTAAAGTTGTTACTGAAGATTCTCCTTTATACACTCAAATACTAACGAGAGAACTAGCAATGGTTCTTCAGAAGGTAGATGACGAAATGAAAGAGGAGCAACAAAAGCAGAATGGTGATGGAGAAGGAGACGGAGAATCTGAAGGGTTAGAATCTTCTACTGGAGCTAGCGGTGCTGGTGATGGTAGTGGAGATCAAGAAGGTGAAGCTGAAGCACAAGGAGATGGAGATGGAGAAGGAGAAGATGGAAGTGCAGGAAATCCGAATTCATCTAATAATGGTGCAAGTAAAGATTCCGGATCAGGTAACAGAGAATCAGCTAGTAGTAAAATAGCTGAAGACTTGTTAGATAAAGCTGAAAAGGATATTGAAGACGCGAAGTCTAAAGCTGATGAGAAGATTAAAGATTTAGAGGATCAATTAGGTAAAGAAGCAATGAAGGATTTGATGAATACTAATCCAGAGTTTCTTGAAGAGATTGATGAGCTGAAGGAGAATCTTAAGAAAGTATCTATCAATAAGGAGAGTATTAAAAAAGTGATGGAGAAGATTCTTAATGAGTCTATGAACTACTTTTCTTCTAAATTCAAAAGAGTTGAAGAATCACTGTTTGATTGTGAGGAATGTGAAGATCTATTTGGTCTTGAATTCTTACATCCTATATTTAGGAATGCAGAGATTATGAATATTGGTAATGAGACTAGATTATACAAGGGTAAGATGGATTTATATCTTGATTGCTCTAGTTCTATGAATTATACTGAAACTTTTGAAGGTCACTCGATTAGAATGATAGATCTTGCTAAGGGTATTGCAATGGTTTTATACAGAATGGGAATGATTGAGAATCTATATTTCTTTGACGGATCTCTTTATGAGATTAATAACGTTAATGAGATTAGTATTTTGAGTTTTTCTAAGACTGGTGGAACAAATTTCAACAAAGTAGTTGAGAAGATTAAAATCAATGGTAACAATTCTGTTGTTATCACTGATGGACATGATAGCTGTCGTGAGTATAGTAAGAGAGCTTTCTGGATAGGTATTGGAGGAACACAGTTCAATAGCAACGGCAACGACGCGTTTGCTCAATATAGAGCAACTGGTCAATGCGTGGCTTATGACTCTGATAATAGTAAATTCGAATACTGTAAATAATGGCTTTAAAAGAAAGAAGTCATGGAAAATTTTCTAATAAATTTTGTAATGTGGTTAGTGAATTGATAATTCTTGAGGAATTAGGCTTTAAAGAGGATAGTTTTCATGGATGGAATTATATTATTTATCAAAGTAATAAATTCTCAAAATCCCTTGTAGCTTCAGGAGATTATTTGTATCTTCGTGACCAGCAGGGTGATAAGTGGACTGATGTTAGCTTATGTACCCTATGGAACAGAGATATAGCAGGCCCAATCAAAAAGAGAGAGATTGAGGATTTTATTAACTTATTAAAAGCAGGAAATGTTAGAAAACAGAAAGAAGCCCATTGATATGATATTCATACCAGGGAATGTTCCTTCGCTGAAAAATTCTAAAGTTAAGACATCTAGGGGAATATTTCATTCCCCAACGGTGTCTAAATTTATTAGGAGTCTAGGTATTCAACACTTTAATTCTCGTAAGAAAGAGATTAAAGGGTATAAAGATCCCCTCAGACCTAATAAATTTGAAGCTTTAAGAACAGCGTTTGAAACAATGAGAGCAGGTAAAGGTGATCCCCTGATAATAGGATACCATCAAGTAAGAGGCAGTAAGAGATTATTTGATTTCAGTAATAGTGTAGAGTTGATTCAAGATTTATTGACAGCTCATGACTTTATTGAAGATGATAATGTTAAATATGTTTTTCCAGTACCTATGACAATTGATGGGCATTTGCCTGTTGAGGGTAAAATTAGAGACAAACCATTATACTCAGTGGATAAAGAAAATCCAGGAGTGTGGATTAAATTATTTTAAATGACAAGAAACAAAGGAAAGCATTTTATTTCAGATCTGAAGTTATATTCAGATTATTTGAAGTGGGATGAGAAATTAGGAAGACCTGAGCTATGGAGTGAAGCAGTTAAAAAAGTACTGAACACTCACAGAATGAAGTATGGTAAGAAGGTGAATAAGCTTTTGGAAGAGATAGAGCCTTATTATTTGAATAAGGATATGTTGGCATCACAAAGAAATTTACAGTTCAGAGAGGACTTGATATTACGTAACAATGCAAAGTTATATAACTGTTGCACAACGTATGCTAATTCACCTGACGTATTCCATAAAGGATTCTGGGTATTATTATCAGGAACAGGCTTAGGGGTTTCTTTAAAGAAAAAGTTTACTTCTCAATTGCCTCCAATACACAGGAGGCGTAAAGGCACTAAGACTTATGTGGTAGATGATTCTATCGAAGGATGGGCAGACGGAATGAGAGTTTTATCTAGTTCTTATTCTAAGCATAATTCATTATTGCCTGAATACTTTGGGTATGAGATTAAGTTTGATTATTCCAAAATAAGGCCTAAAGGATCTTTAATAACAGGAGGCTTTAAAGCACCCGGACATGAAGGATTACAGCAGGCATTTGAGAGAATTGAAAGAATGTACGATCAAGATATTGACAATAATGGAGGAGACTCTTGTGTTTTAAGAAATCTTGTTACATATGATACATTCATGCATTTATCAGATGCAGTATTATCTGGAGGAGTAAGAAGATCCGCAATGGATGTTATTATTGATGAGGATGATATTGAAATGATACATGCTAAGACAGGTGACTGGAGGGTTAGTACTCCGTGGAGAGAAAGATCTAATAATTCAGTAGGATTGATTAGAGATAAATTCTCTAAGGATGCTTTTGAATACTTAGTATCATTGAATGATGGGATATCAGACATAGGATTTGTATTTATGTCTCATGAAGATGAGATGTTTAACCCATGTTTTGAAATAGGATTTAACTTTTACGAACAAATAAAAGATCTTGACTATTCGGCATTCCAATTTTGTAACTTAAATGAAATATCAGCGTCAGCTTGTGTAGATAAGAAAGGTAATTTCTCTAAAGAGAAGTTCTATGAGTTATGTGAAGCTGCATCGAAGTTAGGAACACTTCAAGCAGGATACACAGACTTTCCTTATCTAGGTAAAGAAACAGAGGATATAGTTGCAGGAGAAGCCCTATTAGGTGTCTCAATTACAGGATGGATGACTCAACCAGAGTTGTTTAATGCAGAAATATTAGAAGAAGGAGCAAGAATAGTCTTAGAGACTAATAAAGTCGTAGCATCTCACATTGGAATAAATCCAGCAGCGAGAACCACTACAGTTAAGCCTTCTGGTAATGCTTCTGTAATATTAGAGACAGCTTCAGGAATACATCCTGAGCATTCTCCAAGGTATTTCAGAGTGATGCAGTTAAACAAAGGGATGGAAACAGCTCAATGGATGACAGCTAATCGACCAGAAATGTTAGAGGAGGGAGTTTATTCAGCTACTAATTCAGACTACGCAGTGTTTACTCCGTGTGAAAACCCTGAAGGTACATTGTATAAAGATGAGATGACAGGAATTAAGCATCTCGAACTTATTAAGTTAGTTCAGAAACATTGGGTTAGACCAGGTGGAGTTCCAGAAAGAGCTTATAATCCTAAGACAGAACACAATGTAAGCAATACAGTTATCATTGATGATAAGAAGGAAATAGTGGATTACCTGTTTGAGAATCAAGCAGATTTTACTGCAGTTTCATTCATGTCAAACTATGGTGATAAAGATTGGAATCAAGCACCTTTTACTTCAGTGTTGAATACACAGGAGTTAGTTGATAGATATGGAGATGGAGTGATGTTTATGTCAGGATTAATTGTAGATGGATTACATTATTTTAATGAGGATCTATGGACTGCGACGGAGCATATCTTGAATAAAGATTTACCTCTTGATGGTACAAAATCACAAGTGTTGCTGAAGAAAGAATGGTTAAGGAGAGCTAAGCAGTTCTCAAGAAGATATCTTAAGGGAGATCTAAAAGAAACTGTTTACTGTATGAAAGATGTTCATCTGTGGCATAAATGGAACGTAATTACGAAGAAGTTTAAGCCAGTAGATTTTACATCAATACTGACCAAGCCATCTTATATAGATGTTAATACGATTGGAGCAGTTGCTTGTGCAGGTGGTTCATGTGAAATTTAATAAACAAAGATAATGGCAATAGAAAAAACATTAGAAGTATTCGCAAGAATTGGATTCAGTGATCAGGTGGTGCCTTTAGCTGATGCACATGACAATGATAAACCATTAGTAAGTGATGAATCATATTTAGTAGGATATGAAGATGAATCAGGTAGAGAATGTGATTCAGATGGTGTATTCTTGACTCAAAACTATAAGACTTAATGGCAATACAGGATCATAACTTAAAGTTGACGGAACAAGAGTACAGAGACTTAGAGCTACCATCTTATTCAATGTTATCTAGTATAGATAAACAAGGATTAGATGTGGTAGGAGGCGTGAAACAGAGCTTTAATTTAAAATTTGGTAGTTTAGTTGATATGATGTGTTTCGAACCACATCTTGTTGAGAAAACCTTTCATAAGGGACTCTCTCCTAAGCTACCTACAACGAATGTAAAGAAAATTTGTGACCTAATCCTAGAAGGTCTTGATGGTGCAGAAGGACAAATCTCAGACACCATTACTGCTTTAGGGAGAAGGAAATCAAGAAAGATTACATCCAATATTAAACAGTACGAGAAAGATATTCTTGCATCTGCTACTAAATTAGATGTCTATAAGAATTATTCTGAAACTAAAACTATCGAGACGGTAGTTAAGGCAGGATCAGAATATTTTAAGGACAGAATTAGGAGTAGAGGAAAGAACTTGATTAAACCTGATATGTGGGATCATGCAGCTCATACAGCAGCTACATTAATTACACATCCTTATACAGCTAAATACTTTGCCCAGAATATTCCGGGTATAGAGATTATTTACCAGTATAAGTTTGATACAGTAGTTGATGGTAGAAGATGTAAAGGGATGTTAGATTGTCTTGTAGTGAACCATAATGAGAAGTTAATATTTCCAATAGATTTAAAGACAGGTGAGGCTCCATGTAAAGAATTCCCAATGTTATATACCCTTCATAGGTATTACATTCAAGGAGCTTTATATAGAGAAGCACTAAAAGCTATTGTTGATAATGATTTTGAATTAATGGGATACACTGTTAGAGAATTTGAATTTGTTTACATATCCAAGATCAATCCAAATAGACCATTGAGATTTAAAGTTGCTGAAGACATGCATACTGCGGCTCTAAATGGTTTTGTAGATAGATATGGATTTGCTTACAGAGGAGTATATGATTTGTTAGATGACTACTATTATAGTGTTCAGAATAACATGGCTGATTACACTCTCGAACAACAGCAATCAAAAGGTTTGGTTGAAATGAATTTAAAATCTATAACAGAAGCGAGATGAAAGACACATTTAAAATCAATTTAGTTAAGAATAAGAGCTTGACTTATATGCTTCCTTTGGTTGATACTGAAGTGAAGTTTGAGTATGCTCAGTTCTTATTAAATTGTTATGTATCTTTTGATGATGGCGATGAAACTTTTTGTGTTATGTACGCTTGGTCTAGCAAACCAGGCTTCCTGAAATATGAAGGTAAACTAATGAGCCACCCAATGTACCTTGGTCATTCTGACTTTGGCGAGAAGGTGGTTTACAAGTTTAAGCTAACACATGTAATGAAGAGAGGCAGAGAATTATTTGCCGAAGGGAAATATAAAGATTTCTCAGATTCCCATAAGAAAGCGATAGAAGAGTACATGAAGAAGATGGGCTACAATAACGTTAGTAGGATTCGAAAGATTCTTGACAAACAAGATTCAGTGAAATCTGATGCTCCTGATATGCAGTTGGAAACTGTAAGCAGGAACATAAATAAACTGATAATTAAAACTGATTCTCCTTTTTCTGACGACATTCCTGAAGTAATATTCGAGACTGTAAAAGGATTTGGGAGTTGATCCATTTCTAGATAAAAAAACCTCGAACTATTTACGAGTGTAATGCCCGAGAAATTTTAAGTGGCTACTATTATCTAAATTAACATTGGGGAGTGTAATAGCTCCCCATTTTTATTAACAATTAAAATTAAATCACATGATATTAAGAAGAAGACAACCTAAGCCACCAGGAATAGGTTCAATATGCATAATTAAATCTAAAGTATTAGATAAAATGGTTCAGCAAGATGCTTACACTGATAATTCAGCTTCCTATATTGCAGAAATAGAAGACAGTAACATTACACGTAGAAGTATGAGAAAGAACCGAGGCAGTAATAATAAAATAATGTGTGCCGACCAACTGTTATTATATGTTGCTGAATCATCACCATTCAAAGGAATTGTTGAAACAATACCATTAGCAATTCGTTGCGATTCTACAACAGGTACAGCCGTTAGACATCTACTTAGCGAGAAAAAGACTTTCTTGATGAGAATAGATTCATTATTGATACCTAGTGAACAAATGTTGATTGATATTAGAGATTACTATGGAAGTACAGCACAAAGCTATATTGAACAAGTGATCCAGAGTGAATCATATTATAATCAACCAGAATTCTCATGGGAAAGCAGATAAATTTAATCGACATGATAAAGGAATGCGAAGATGAACAAGAAATTAACTACAAAGCAGGAGAAACTACAGAAGTTAAAGATACAGAATGAGATTGATTATAGATATTTCAATAGGAACATTGAAGCAATGAGCTGGTGCAATAAACAAGGTTTGACCATTTATGTATCAGCTCAATCGCAAAATAGTACTATGGTTAAAATATTTATTCAGAAAGGAATTCCTTTTAAACCTTTAAATAACATATTATACAATCAAAATGATTATGATGATGTTAAAAAGTATATTTCTGTAATAGATTCAGAATATGAACGACTCTACGTCAAGATGAAGAGTAGAGTGTAGAGTCATTAAAATATTAATTTTTGTGATTTGAAATTAATGTTTATGTTAGTTAGAAAGCCCTATCAGTTAATTCTGATAGGGCTTTTTTTTATAGCTTTTTTTTATCTAAATATGCTACATATTCATAGTTCGTAAGAAGTCCAATGATTGTTTAAAGTCATCATTATTCTTGAATCTTGGTAACAATCGTTTAGCTTTGTGATACAATTTCAGATCATCTTTATATGGGCCAACTTTATATCTATCTCCCCATGCCCACGGTGTCATGTAATTCATAGTCTTGAATATCTGCTTCAAGTTACCTACTGCTGCAGTTGGGGTTTGTGCAATCTTAAATGCTTCAACAGGGTTAGCAAATGTTGTTAATTCAGATTGTTGTCTTCTTAATAAATACGCTAAGAATATATCTTCATCATCAATATCTCCATCACCTTCCATAATTCCGTAAGCTAATGTTATTGCTGTCATTAAAACTACATCCATCATAGTCTTTCTAATACCTGCTTGTTGCTTAGGTGTTAATTCTTTCCATGACTTCGCGATGTTAATACCATCTTCCCTTGTATCTGATATAACTTTAGATAAGAATCTAACTGTTGAAATGTAATACCCTTCCATGTGTTCTTTCTGATCTGCAGAATAGAATTCATCTGCTTCAGATAATTCTGCATCTGCAGGTTTGAATGAATTTTGAATACCACGAAATCTACGCAGGTATCCAGGTATCATCCATTTTCTCAAGAAGAATCCCATCTTACCTAACATATATCTCTGAGCGTGTGCTTGGATGTCATTAGTATATTGTCCGTGTAATTCATCAACTTTACTTCTGATTAAATTACGCGTTTCCAAAAGAATTGCTTCTTGTCCTCCTCCAGTTGTGAATGATGTATTCTGTACTGCTGGATTTAATACCATTTCTTTACCACCTTTATCATTAACCTTAAAAGTAATCATGTCAACTAAACTGGCCGCTTTAGATTTAGATGTTGTTGGAGCACCATTAATATCTAACCAAACTCCTTTATCATTCTGAACTTTAATACTACTCAATATTGCATACATTACTTTTGACTGCATCATGTGTTCACCCATGTTAGATAACGGACGTAAGCTATCTTGATTCATTAACCCTTCCATTCTGGATCCTTCCTCAAAATTGTTATTAAGATGTCCCGGTCCCATTGTATTGAAATTAGACATAAGTAAATTAGTCTTAGATTTGGATACGTTAGCTCCCATATCAGCCATTATATTCTTCAGGTCAAAATTATAAAGCTGTTGTGCTTTCTTGTAATCTTTTAAATTATAAGTATCACCTCCAACAGCTTCAATTAGATTTGAGAATGTACCAGTAGTTGTATTCACAATACTGTTAGCATAGTTAAATACAAGAGATACAGTTCCAAAATACTTTAAACCAGCTTTAACTACTTGCTGAGTCTCAATAGTTTTACCAGCTATTTTAAAGCCTCCTGCTTGCTTTGTTGTAATGCTATATAGTCTATTCTCTAATATAGATAAAGCCTTCTTATGCTCAGCCGAATCAGCTCCAGATACCCATAAAGGTTTCTTTGTTTGTGCGTCAATCTTTTGTTTACCTGTCACGGAGTCTAATACAGGATATTGCTTCTTAGCCATAACCTCTGTCAATACAAGTAGAGTAGATTCAATTGCTTTCTTCTCTTCATAATTTTTACCCATAACAGAATGTAATAATCCTATTGTGTGTAAGTCAAATGACTGATCATTTTCCTGCAACTTAGCTCTATATGGAGAAGGAAGTCTTAATGTCTCGCCTTCTTTGAAATCTGTATAAGTTTCTACATCGAAATCATCTTCTTGAGTTTCTATCAATCTACTGATGGCATTTTTACCCATAGTCATTATTGACTGTCCCTCAGCAATTCTTGAAGTTGTAGTCTTCATGACTCCAGGTAGTCTCATAAATTCAGCTCTTCTAAAATCTGGATGTAAATCACTACCTTCATCTAGCTTTTGTATAATAGAATCTTTTTTATCATACATTGCATCAGTACGTCTATTATTTTCTTTAAGCCTTTCAAGTTCATCAAATTTAATCTTATTTTCAGGTTTCTTAAGTTCCTTCCATTCTTCACTTTTCCATTTTTCAGTAGGTAATATTCTTGTAACTGTTTTACCGTTAATTTTTCTTTTAACCTTTTTCATGTTAGTACTTTTCCAGTGAGAATATTCACTACGAGCAATAGCTTCATTAATAGGAATAGTCATTCTCTTACCATTAGTCATTTTATAAGATACATGCATAGCTCTCTCGCCATCTTTTAAATCTGCAATACCTTCAACTCTAACTTCAGATCCACCGGGAATACTTATTTTTCTCTTTATAGGTTTTCCAGTCTTAGACGAAACAACAGTAGATTCATAGTAGTAATCTTTATTACCTTCTCTATCTTCTTTTTCAGCAACTTGAATATCTTTATATTTTTCATCATAAATTTCTTGGTCACCCATTTCACGGGCCATTTTATTTTTCTCTTCAATAAACTCTGGCTTATATTCACCAGTATAATACGATACTCCATCTTCAGATGTTACAAACATCCCAGAGTATTTCTTTTTCATGTTTCTACTGTCAGAATGTTTTTTGAATGCTTTATTCATAGCGTCTTCATTAGTGGCTTCTTCAGTAGAGAACTTCTCTATCTTACGAGAAGCCTCATCAAGAAGTTTTGAGATCATCTGAATATCTTTAGCCTTCATCTCTTTCTCAGATAAAAGCATCATAGATAATTTACTCATCTTAGTTAATGAAGTTTCAGATCTCTCTTCTGCTTTAATTAATTTAGCGTCTTCAATTTCAACTTTATTCTCCTGCATTTTCTGGATAATATATTCACCCTCCTGCATACCAGTATCACCAACAGCTTCTAATTCAGCATACTCTTGCTTAAATCCAAGTTTATATCCCTCTTCAGTTTCAGTATCATGTTTAGCTAATAATTCAGCATAATGTTTTCTTGAATTTTTAAGTAACTTAGTATCTATTTCTTTACGAACACCATTAAGTTCCGTAAGAAGATCTCTCATTGTTACAAGCTCACCATCTTCTAACTTAACAGTATTTCTTAGTTCTTCTAACAATCCTTGTAGTTCTGATAATACATTAAATGAAGCACTCCAATTATAAGCTTTTCTTAAAGCATTATTATCTAAAGCACCTTCATTTTCTCTTCTGTCAATTTCCCTTTTCATAAAATGCAACTCTTTACGTGCCCAATTCAAGTATCTTACAAATCCAAACTTTTTATCAGCCTCTTCATATTTTTGAAGTTTTTCTTGTAAATCTGCGATAGACGATAATCTTGTTACTTTACCTGCCTCTACATTTGCTTTCTCTCTTTTTCTGGCAGATTCAGTAGTTTTTATTTGACTTCTATATACTTTAGTAACAACTCCTAATAAATTGTTGTATCCTTTCTCAACTTTAGCTTCTAAACTATCGAAATTTTTATCAGCTTCAGTTTTAGCTTCTTTTTCTTTGTTAATAAATAACGGACGCATCTCTTGAGCAGTCTCTTCTATTTGTGTAGCACTGATATCTTTCACCCTATCATTCAATAGCTCGCGTGATAAGCTCTGCACTTCATTTCTGTTAAGCCCAAAAGCTCTATTGATGAAATCTGAAAACCATGCTACAAATGATTCCCATTTACTTTTATTCTCTCCATCTTCCCATATTTGTGATCCTTCTCTCCCGATAGCTGTCACCAATATTTCTTTATGAAGCATGTTTTCAGATAAATCAGGATACAATGCCGTAACTTCTGCCCACAATTCTGTATCACGAAGTTGATCCAATGCTCTTTGAAGTCTTTTATTTTCCAAGCCACCTGGAAATGCATCAATAAATACATGTCCAAATTCATGGATTGCAGTAGTCTTGAATAATTGGTTAGGATTAATTAAGATAACAGGCTTTCCTGCAGCTTTAGTTCTTGGATCATTACGCCCAAGTAGCCTAGATGTTTCAACAGTCTCATCATATATGACTTCAACATTCATAGTCTTCTTTAGAGCATCTACTTTCTGTTCGAAAATGATTCTATCTTCTCTTTCATAGTCAGAACCTTGACGCTCCTCTTGAGCTTTGTAAGATTCTACTATCTTTGGATCAATCGACAATACCTGAATAAGTTGTTCTTCATTCAATTTTTGTCCTTTATATAAATACGTTGTACAACTCATAATATTTTATTTACATGTGATTTTCTTATCCGCAATGATTTGTGTTAGATTATCTTTTATAGTCTGAATGTCACCAGCTTTTTGTTCTATGATAGCATCAGTGATAATATCATCAAACTGCTTCCCATTATTATCTTTAAATGTTTTTTCATTCTTAAGAATTTCATTTAACTGGTCTTGAGCTTTCACTTGAACTAATGGCGGCACGTTGTTTTCTGAAACTTGGGACTCAGTAATTTTCTGTCCTTTTGCATATTCAAAACTCTTATACTTACCTTTGGTAGATCCCAATTCGAATGTTCTGGAATACACTGGCACTCTAATTTTAGCACCGTCAGCATCAATCCTCTGTACTGTTCCTACTTGTTCAAATAAGTGATTATCAACCTTAGTCCAACCTGTTTGTGGATTATAAGAAGATACTCTTCCATTCACAAATTTAGGGAAAAATCTTGTATTACCATCAACAGATCCGAATTCTTGTGATTTATTTTTAGCAGGAGCATAAATGAATAGGTTTTTATTACCTTCCATCTTGCCTACATTCAGTGATTTAACTACCTTAGAGTTATTCTTACTATGTCTTTGAAATTGGGATACAAAATTATTATCAGTAGCCATCTCATCAGCTTGCGTAATAGCATCTCTAATCTCACCACTAATATTAAAGTCTTTCAATATTTGATGAGGTATATATGAAAAGAATTGAGACAGGTTATTCTGAAACCCTGAGCTTAAGAATGCATATCTAACTAGATCTATTGCTAATTTCTTATCAGGATGTATAGAATCAGTATCTAATGATCCGTCTGCTTTATAATTATAACTCTCATATAAATCCATCCAACCTCTGTAAATTTGGTTCTCATAATACGTTGGCTTATTCTTGTTATTAATACCAAGATACTTCTTATCCTTCCATGTGCTCACTTCAAATTCTTGTATTAAGAAATTTTGTTCAGCCTTACCATCAACAATATCTTGTTGTCTTTCTAAAATACTATCAGGAACATTTTCAGTAAGAGTTTTGTACCTACTGTTATTATCTTTAAATAATGTAGTACCAGACATGATGTAAGAATAGAATGCTCCATCGATAGCTTTACCTAATTTAGCATCTGTAAGTAATTCTCCATTTGCTGTTTGAAATGACACAGTATTATAAGTATCAATAGCTCCCTGAGTCCCAGATAAAAATAAATTAGAAGCCCTTATAACATCTTTAACAAATTGTAGAGTGTTCTCAGCGTATGTACCTAACATAGTTCCATTGAACTTAGCCTCATACCCTTCAATATTTTTATCTTTATATACTTTCTTTATCTTGTTTTCATTTACTAATCTATCTACATTAGATCCACCTGCACCTGCAGTATCAGATTTAGATGCTATTACAGCCTCGCCAAATATCTTACCTTGCTCTTGCAAGAATGACCATGCTTTCAATACCTCATAATCTAAATTAGCATCCTGAGTTCCAGATCTTATATTTTTCTCTAGTGCTGCTTCAGACAGTCCTGCAACAGTATGACCAGATACATTAGAAGGTATTGGAGCAAACTCGTATTTCATACGAATCTGATCTAATGCATTTCCTTTACTTAATTCACCATCGACACCTTTAAGCATGATGTCATTTGCAGTGATACTCATTTGCTCTCTCTGTAAATCAACGAGTTCTTTTAAGATTGGCTGACCTATGAATCTATTTACCCATTTCATATCTGCACCAGCTCTTAACAACATGAACGTTGTATTAGCTGTTACTGAATTATGATTAGCTCTGGCAATATATGGATCCTTAGCAATATCAACATAGGCGTTTAAGAATGCAGATAAGTTATCAGCTATTGAATGAGTTCCAGTCGTTTCGGAATCAAAGAATGTTATTAATTTCTTCTTTCCTTTCTTCCCCGTTACTTCTCTCTGGTTACCAACACCAATCCATTTAGTTAATCTTACATCTAACATTTGATTCATTACATGATCCACTAAATGATTTGCAGTTTGACCTACACCCATCTTACCTGATAAATAATCACTCTTAGTTTCTAATTGAGTAAGAGGTGAGAATAATTCCATATTCTTCATTACAGGTGCAGGGAACAACCCTCCTTTTAGCTTACCATCTTTACCTTTAGTTCCAACGATATCATCTTTTAACTGAGCACCATCAATTGAACGCATCATAGCGTCATAAGTAAGTGGCGAATTTAATACAGCCTTATATTGAGCTACAAGATCATTCTGAGTTAATAGCTTCTCTATTTTAGACGCATGATTTGCTTCATCTTTAGATTTAGCTTCAAGTATTTGTTTTTGTGAAGCATTCTCTGAAAGCTTAGTTACCTTTTTAGGTAATAAATGAGCATTTTCTCTTGTAAGTTTAGTCACCTTCATTATTTCTGGATCATATACTAAAGTGTTTTGCATAGCAAATAACTTATCAATATCAAAATCACTACCAGTCTTGGCAGGCAATCCATCATACACTATAATACTATCTCCAACTCCAGGAGGTAATACACCAACAATCTCTAAGTAATCATTAGAAGACATCCCTTGGTTAGGAATACGATATGTAATCATCTCAAGTGCACTAGGATCTAGTAGAGCAATTGCAGATGCAATATCTTTACCTTCTAATTTAATTTTAGGCTTTTGTTTAGACAATAATTTCATAGCTTGAGTATGAGTTATGAATGCTTGGCCAGGTAATACTTTTCCTTTCTCAATACGAGGAGGAAGTAAGGCTTTACCATTATAGCTTTTAGATACTATTGTAATACCAGAGTCTTCACCAACAGTTTCAAGTCCAAATGGAGATACTTGAATAAAACTTCCACCTTCAGTAGAAATTTTAGTCATCTTTCTATTCATTATAGACATGAAAATGCTTTCAACTTTACCTTTGATTTGAGGTATAGAATCTAATGGCATTTGTTTACGTAATGCATCTAATACATTTTCGTTACCACCTCTATCTTCAAACTCTCTAAGAAGAGCATTGTATATATATTTTTTATCAGTAATGATGTTATTCTCATCAATACCAAACTCTCTTTTAATATCTTCTTTTCCTAAGTTAGATAACTTGGATACAGTGTCATGTATTCTTTGAGCTAAGTCTTTTCCTTTTACCGGCTTAGACTCTCCATTAACAGAATAATCTCCTGTTAATTTAAGTCCTTCAAAAATGTTCTTTTGAATTTGAGAACCTACATTAGTATCGTGCATTAATTTGATCGGTAAATCCTGTTGTAATTTCCATCCACGATTGTTGAGAATCTGAGGATTCAATACAATATCAGCTTCAGGTAATAATTCAGTAGTTCCGTCCACATTAATACGTGTTGGTTCAACAGCTCCTACTTTGATACCATCAATAGTTACCACTTCATGAACTTCTAAATGTCCTTCTTTATCACCATAAGGTTTGCCAGTTTCAGGATTTTGTGTCATCTTATTATAGATAGACTCCATTGGAGTCCCTTTTACCAGAGAAGGAATCAATACAGCTTGAGAGTATTTTAAATACACTGGTCTGCCTTCATTTATCTCGAAGTAAACTCCTTTTAATGGTTGAGCTGCTAACTTCATTTCTGAAGGAGACATAGACTCGCCAGTTCTCATTTTAGAATAAACCTTATCGTGTTGTGGGCCCCATTGACCTAACTTTTGTTTAAGAAATCTCCATCGACGAGGAGTGATCCATGCTTGAGCATCAGTGGTATTTACCCCAGATAGATTTCTGCTAGGATCTCTAGTATAGGCATCAGCGATAGATTTATCTTTAACAGATTTAAGAATTTTATCTACATATTTAGACGAAACCTCAACACCTTCTATGGTAGCTTGGTTAAATCTAAGTGCATCACCAGACTCTAATCTTAATTGTAATCCATCAGTATATGTAGCAGGAATACGCTTGATTAAATCTGCATTGTTTTTATAATAAGCAGGATCTCCAGAGAATAGTTTAGTATATTCTACTGAGGATATTAATCCATTCATAAAGTAATCTCCTGCGAGAGCTACTATTGGATCACCTTTAGTAATTCTTTTATAGTGACTCACCATGTTCTCACTAAGACCATCAAGGTTCTTTAGTTTTTCAGCATGCTCACCAACTCTAGCCATTAGATCTTGCTCAATAAATTTACGAACAACTTCTTCTTGCCCGCTTGACATACCTTCATGTTTGTCATCTTTAAAAGTCTCACCATATATTGCAGCTCTTAATTCTGCAAATTCTGGATCTAAACTATTTTTATTGAATTGAGGAAATATTTGTGACTTCAATCCGTTTCCTTTATCGCCATGATAATGAACTACTTTTTTGATATCGTCATCTTTATTCTCACGATTAACACGTTTCATTCTGTTATATTCATCGAGGAAGTATCCGAAAGCAGTATCGACGGCTTTGGGAGAAATATATATTGATCCATCATCCCTAGATTGGATGTTAGATTTGAACGTTGGTAATCCTTCGAATAAAATTCTCCTGGACTTATCTGCAGCAATGATTGTTGGGAACATAGATTTCCCACCAAGATTAGTGTTAAGCATCTGTACCAAATTTGCATTAATCTGGTCATTAGTTGTGATTGAGGTGTTTTCTACACCATCATTCTTACCTTTAGATTTGAATGACGCGTCTAATCCTGCCTTAAATGAGTCCAGTCTTTTAGCTCTTTCATTATTCCTTTCATCTCCCTTATCTTTATCAAGTGCTAATAAATAACTTAGCCATTCAGAATTCTTTTTAGAAATATCCAGCATCATATTTTCTAACTGATTTGGATCTTTCTTCCATTCATTTATTTTGTTAGATATATAAGTTGGATTGGAAACCGTGTATCCAGATTTACCTTGATTAAGTAGTACAGAACTATCACTCATGTCAGTCATTCTGAAACCAACAGCTTCAGCAAATGCTTTAGTAAATATTTCTCTGTTAAATACATTTTCAAATGCACCTGCATCATTTGTGAATTCATGACCTTCTTTTAAAATATCATTAAGCATAAATCCTAATGACTTGTAAAGGCTATCAATTGTTTGGGCAACTTTTTTATCACCACCATTCATGATTATCATTGTATTGACATCATCAGTAGTAATATCTGTCGCTCCTAATCTCTCAAGGATACTAACCAGACCTGTTGCTGAAACACCTGCATTATCATATAATCCATCTTGGTAATTCTCTAAAGCCTCTTCCATTGCTTCTTCACGACCAACACTATCTTCTTTGTAAAGTGTTTCTGCAATACCTTGAGCTTCTCTATATTCTTTACTTACCTGAGCGTAGTTTTTATTCCATTCCTTGAATGAAGTTCTTGTATCTTTTAATACTTGGGCCAAAACACCGCGTTCTCTATCAGCTAACTTACCATCCTCGCCAAGAAATCTAGCTACGAATGAGTTATTCCATCTGTTAGTAAGTTGGCTTTGTCTTGAATTTGTAGAAGTAGCATTGATTACAGTGTACTCACCACCATCTACTTGAGTTACGAAGTAGTTTAAGTTAGTTTTACTGAATGCTTGAACAAATTCAGTTATTTTATTTGTGTTACCAGTATCTTGGTAGAATTTAAGTTTGTCAAGTAGATCATGCATCCATAATTTAGTATCTTGAAAGTCACTAATCTTATTATACATTACATCGAATATGTCCACAACGTTTTCACCGTGACCATATCCAACCTCATCTACGAGTATTTTATTTAATGTTTCCCAGACATCATCAAATTTAGCAAAGGCAGGAGTTTCTAAGAATCCAGACTCAACAGGTACAGAAACTTCATTGCCATAAATGTCTTCAGCAAATACTCTCTCCTCAATTTGAGAAAGGAATATTTTAGTATTAACTGTTGCTGTATCTTTTGAGTTAGTTTCGAAGCTCTCCTTAATATTTACTCCACCACCTTTATCCTTCTCAGCTATCTCTGTAATAGGATTGCCTTCAGGATCAGTGATTCTTTCTCGAACCTTAAGTCCTAATGATTGAATAGAAGAAATGAGTTCATTCTTAAAATCAACTCTGTTCTTACGTACTAATTCAATATTAACAGATAGTTGGTCTTTATTTTCTTTACCTTGAATATCTTCAATGTAAGTTGCAATTGCTCTATCTATTGACGCAAGAATACGTCCCTCTTCTAATTCAGATGGATCATATTCATTGTATGACTTTTTGCCACCCTCTAGTACAAATCTGTACAAAAGATAGTCAGTCACTTCCTCTACTTGCTGTGCTGTGAATTCGGAGAATTTATATTTATCGATATAATCTCTATCTCCATTCTTATCAGTGAAGAACCACATGTTAGTGGTTAAGTCTTGTTTAAGCATTGGTTCGCCATTAGCTTCCACCAATCCTATTTTTTTTAAATCCTTTGCTCCTGAGTTTTTGTAGTTGTATCCCCAGTCTCCGAATCGTTTCATAAAAGAAGAGCCAATGACTTTTGCGTAAGCAATTTCAGCAGCTTGTTCATCTTGAAATATTTCTTTGAACTGATAATACAATTCGGATTTTTTCCCATTTGCAATATTCAGTACAGTGCATTCTTTCATTATATGTGTATTAATTATTTCTTACATTTAGGCTGTTTCTTATCATCTTCTTTTTTGACAGAATCATCCTTTTGAATATTAGTTTTACTTGGTTTAACCTTAACGGTCGAACCAGATCCAACAGATCTCTTACGAGTTCTTACAGTTCTATTAGGTACCGAAGGTACAGCTTTTTTAGGATCTTCACTAATTTTAGTGTCATCATCTTTTGAGGATGCAAATTGATCAGTAGCTAATATGTTATCCAAAACCTCAGAGGCTTCAGGTACTCTAGCTTCTTCTACCTTTAGCATATCTTTTAAAAGTCCAGTAAGAACTTTCATATCTGCAGCAGGAATAGCTTTTCCAGTAATAGTTCTAAATGACTTTCCATCATATATGTACCCTTTACCTTTAAACTTCTTAGCAACCTCAGCATTAACCTGAACTAATGATAAACCTTCTTCTTTTATAATATTCTCAGCACCAACTAGATTGTTAGCAGGTTCTACAATAGTCTTAACTGGTGCAGTCTTCTTAACCTTAACTGGTTTAGCTGGAACTTTGCTGTCAACTGGCTTAGCCCAAACTTGAACTCGTCTTGTCTTTGTTTCACCAGTATCTTTATCAGTAAAAGGTTCTCCAGTCTGGAATTCAGCCTCACCAACTACTACATTGGTATTGATGATTTTGTTATCCATAACGAAGTCACGATATCCCGGAAAGTTCGTAGTGTCATTCCACATATTGATATTAAGTTGTCTTCTCTTAGTATCTCTAAGGAATTCAACCAGCTCAGCCTTTTTAGCTTCTTTATTCTTTGGGTTAATGTTATTTCCTTTATCGCCAAAATACAAATTAACACCACTCATGTAAAGCTGAGAGGTAAGACCTTCAGTCTTCTCACTCACATACACAAACATATTTATTATATCTTTCAGAGATGGATCCCCTTTAAGGAATTCAACTTCTGGACCTAATTCTTTACGAATCTTAGCTTGTAATTCAGGTTCTACTAGTGATAATGGAGTAGCTAAATTGTATTTCTTTTGTAATGACTTACCGTCAGATTGTTTACCTGAGTCTGGCACAGCAATATCAATAAGCATTTGAGCCAATATCTCAGCTTGCTCATTAGTATTCTTTAAGAAATTTAATCTAACTGGGAATGGAGTACCATCAGCTTTCCTTAGTATAAGGAATAAGCCACCGCGATAAGGCATAGGCTTACCATTCTCATCTTCACCAACAGATAGGGACTTATCAGCAAACTCTGGATTACGAGTCTTCTTATCCATTTCCATTAAATCACCATCTAAGTTAGAAAAAACTACGCGTGGACGTTTCTTACTTTTCTTAACCTGATCTAAATCCTTAATATTATTCTCAGCTACAATACCATTCTCATCTACTTGAGTTTGTAATTGCCCTCCTGCAGAATGTTGTATAACTGAAGTCACCTGCTCATTTCTAGCAAGTCCATCAATGATGTTCTTTCTTTCGGTAATATAGTTATCTTTGTATCTTTTTTTCTTTACAGCAGTATCACTTGATTGAGGTTTCTCTGGCAAGAATGTATTGATTTTGTCACCATCTCCAATAAATACTTGTAATGGTAAATGATCATATACACTTTGAGGAATCTCAGTTCCGTCCTTCTTAGCTTTATTGAAAGCCCTAACAGCTTTGGCACCTCTACTATCTTTATTATTAGGAGCTAAATGAAATCCTCTTTTAGCCTGTTCATATCTTAGTTTAGTACCAATCTTAGAAGTTCCATCATGAACCCATTCTTTATAAGCCTTACTTGTTACAGTGTTACCATCAAGTAACGCGATATTCTTTCCATTATTTACTTTAACTTCTAATGCTTCTTCTTGCTTCTCTGCAAATTTTTCCTCGAACCAAACCTCTTCTTCTCTATGCTCATCTTCTATTGCTTCTTTAACAGGAACTACTACATTATTGGCAGGAGTTTTGTTATTCTTATTCTTAGATTTAGCTTTATTTTTTAATTCTTCCTTAGCTTTATCAGCAGCTTCTTTTGCTAGTTTGGTTTTTTCTTCTTTTTCGAGAGCAACTATTCTTTTATTTACTGTCTTGATTATAGCTTCCTTCTCACTAGCTTTGGAGTATCCCACTACATCACCATTTTCAATTCTTTCTTTGAAAGTCTTAAGAGTGTCTATATCAGTAGTGTTATTAACTAACGCTGTTGTTTGATTATTAATAAGTGCTTTCTGTAAGTTCTTATCATTCAATTTTGTTAATTGAAGATTGTTTTCAGTCATGGCATCATTAAGTTTTAACTGCTCTAAGTAAGCATCAGCTATTTCAAACTGAGTATTTTGATCATATACTTTTGCAGCTCGCCTATCACCTTCTTTTTGGTCACTACTTTGAGTCTCATCTGGAGTGGATAGCTTCTTTGCCTCCTTCTCCATCTCAGATAAATCATAATTGTGGTTCTTTATGATTTCACTTTTAAGTTTCTTAGAATCCTCATCAACTGCATTTTCTAATGCTTCAGTTTGTCTTCTTATTGCTTCCTTTGTAGCAAGAATTCTCGATTGAACATCTTTCTTTTGTTTGAATCTATCTGATGGCTTTCTAATACCATCATATTTAATATCTTCTATTCTTTTTTGTTGCTCCTGCTTAGTTTTATCAAATCTTTTTCCGTATTCATTGTTTTGATACTCAATACGAGACATTGATTTAACTATACCTGCATCAACATTCTTATTTTTAGCTTTACCTAAGTTCTTGAAATGAATTTCTTTAACTTGCTCAGCAACTTCAAGTGCTCTTTTTGCATTTGTCTTAGCTAATGTAGAATCCCATTCGTATCCATTATCTTCCTGAAATTTAGCTTGCTCCTCTTCAGTCATAGCAGGGCCATCCTTAATAGCTTTCATAACCATCTCTAGGTTATCACTGTTAATACCGTCAAGCACCATATCTAATATGATATCATCTTGAGCTAATTCTATTTCTCTCTTATTACCACCTTGGTCAGCTTTATTCTTTTGTATTTGCAATGCTGCAAGTACTTTATTTCTATCTCCTAATGCAGTATTAAAGTTATCTGAAGCATTAGCCTCAAATTCTTTTTTATTCTTAGATTTGAAAGCGTCATTTACTTTTGGACCAATTGCTTGGAATACAGATCCACCAAGACCACCAAATAACATTGATGTCATAGCCTCATCAGAATTCATTACTTGAGATAACTGATTATCGTATTCTTCTTTAGAAATTAAACCTGATTGTAAATCACTACGTAATCCAGCTCGTGATGCAATATAGTGTTGATATCCCTCTTCACCTGCCTCAGATACAAAAGTTCCTCCAACTGCTGCAGCTTTCTTTGCCCACGCAGGGACATTAGCTTTAGTGGTTAGTTTTCTCGCAACTTCCATTTGTCTTGTAACAGGATTGAATACCTTACCAATAGATAAGTATTGTAACATGTCTTGAGCTAACATTGCCCAACCATGTTTATAGTTTTCTGAAGCAGCACCAGAAGCACTTAATCTAGCCTCTTCGTCTGTGTATGGTAATCCAGTTTCTTTATTTATTTGGGTTAATCTTTCTTGGTATTTTTCTTCGAAAGTTCCAGATGCTTCCATTGAATTTTCAATATGTCTTGAAACAACAGCTTGAGTAATACCTTCAGTCATCCAGTCAGCCTGAACACCCATTTTCTTAGATATATCAAATGCTTCTTCTGAGATCTCTCTACCAAGTTTTTTACCAACACCTCTACCAGCTTTTCCTGCAACTTTACTAAGGCCTCGACCAATCATGCCTAATCCTTTAGTTGCTGCCATAGAAGGCAACATCATTGAGAAAGTAGATGCAACGGATACAGAGTTCTTAAACCAGTATCCCGGATCTGAAAGATTCATCTCACCTGGAGTCTTTTCGTGTATTTGAGTAGCATCTTGTGTGACTTCTCTTATTGATTTACCTATATTAGAGAACCAGTTAGTGAATTCCTGCTCATCACCTGTAATAAGGTTAGCTATTCCTTGCCAGTCTAAAAGGTATCCAATACCTTCGATAGTACCACCAACGATTTCACCAACGACAGCCTGAGTAACAGCATTACCAAGTTGATCAGTCCAAGATTGAGCTTCAGCTCTACCTAGATTAAGAACATTAACTCCATCATATTCAGGTATAAATACATCTTCATTATCAAAGCCTATTTGACCAGAATACTCATCAATATCTATATTATGTACTTGATCCCTAATAACATCCGGCCCTTGAATAGAGCTACTATATACTACTTTATCATCAACCGTATCATAAGTATCTTTTTCCTTAATCGGTTCTTTTAAATTAATAGTTTTAGTTCTTTTTGCATCAGGATTAAATACAATATTATTTTCTGCATTATTTTTATCATCAACCATATCTTATTAATTTTGTGATTGCAAGATTTTCCCTTCTATGTATCCAGCTATTACATGTAACATATCTTCTTCTCCGTATATTGCTTGACCATCTTTTAAAGGAAATCCATTTATAGAGGCAGTAAAATAAGATCCATCTTCAGATTTACTCCAATTCACTTTCATCTCCTTTCCAGATTCATCAGAAAGAGGCAAGCCTCCTATTTCTCCTTTATTTTGGCTATTCATATTACTTGATTTTATGTCAGGCATGTACCTGTATCCATAAATTATCTTCCTTCCTATTCTTGCTTGTTTTGGATTTTCACTTCTTACCATTTGTTCTGCTGCAACTATATCATTTTCTCTATTTAAGTTGTTAATAATAGGTTGAGTTGATATAGCTTCAGTTTCAAGGTTTTTTATCACAATATTTACAATTTTATTTCCATTATTATCCCAAGATTCAGTCATCTGAGGAGTATAATCATATCCTTTTGAGGATTCCCCAACCATCTCTTCAACCGTATCTTCAGTCATAATACCTCCTCCAAACGCCATTTGCATAGATTGAGGATTTAAAGATGTTTTTAATAATTTATTATTCTGTGCTACTGCAGGAGATTTGATCCCTCCAACATCATCAGCAGTTAATATTGTATATGATTGAGCTTTTGGGTTAGCGTCTAACTCCATTTCTAGTTTTTCATTCAAAACTCTACCTCCCATTTTCATATCAGAAACTATATCGCTGTCATAAGCTAGGTTTTTGTCACCTATCCAGTTATATATACTTCTGTTTGCTATTGAGTTTTTATTAATTTGATATCCATTAAGTTCTAAAAATTTAGATACAAGAAAGTTCTCCATTTCTTCTTCCCCTACTCCTATTTGACTTAAACCACCTTCAGGGATTATATCTTCTCCACCAGGTAAAGATCTTATTTCTCTTTCTAGTGATGTGATTCTATCTTGATTATATCCCGGAACATTGTCTAATACAAATTTATTCATATCAGAAGCTGTTTTTTCCCTAGGAGTCATTGTTTTTTCTGCAGAAGTATATGCAGATTCTACTGCGTACTTAGCATTGTTCCATTTCGTAGCAGCTTTTGAATAATCTGACTGAAGTTTCATGTAATGATTATTACTACTTAATACAGCATTTTCTCTATCTTTAATTTTTTTAGTTAAAATTTCTTTTGACTCGACACTATGTAGTCTTTTATTAAGATCTTCATTTAGTTTCTGATATTCTTTATCATTTGATAATAATATATCCTTTTGTTTATTAACATTATCTAACATTAAATCAGATTGATCTAAAGCTAAATCAAGATTAGTTCTTAATTGAGACAAATCATCTCTAGTTATATCAGTTGCCTCGCCATTGCCAAAGCCAATTAATTTCATCGTTTGTCTCTCTTCCATTCCTGACTTCCATAAAGAAAATCCAACATCATCTTTAATTATTTTGTGATTTACTTTTGTGTTTCTGTAATCAGAAGCATCTGCCATTCCTGCCATTCTACGAGCAAACCTTCCTTTCCCAACAACCCAAACTTTTTTAGAGGCTTCAGTTCCGTCATCCTTTTTAAAAGTTTTAGTTTCAAATTTCCCAAAGTCTAATGAATTTTCCTCTTCAGTGAAAGCTGCTGATTGCATCAATGATCTTTGTAAATCTTTATCTGTTCTGGCTTGAGTATTAAGATGATTCATTATTGTATTAAAATCCTTAGAAGAAACTTCTTGATTAGCAAAAGCTCTTTGAAAAGCAGGAAGTCCACCAACTTTAACAGCTCTTAATGCACTTGAGCTTATTTGTTCAGATACATCATCAATATTTTTTCTTATCCAATCAGCTTCATCTACTTTTGTATCAAGCTCTTGACCAGAAAAAGAACTAAATGTTCCATCTTCATTTTGAGTTCCTTTGAAATCTGAAACTTGCTTTATAGCCCATTGTTTAGCTTCAGACGGACTCCATCCAGCCTGTCTTTCTTTTTTTGTAGCTAAATCATTAATAAATTGACTAGCAGATTTTTTATTAGAAATTGCTGCACCTAAAAATCCTGATGATTGTTGTTCTTGAATCTCAGATCTTAATCCTCTTAATTTATGAAATTGATTTCTATTAACTCCTTCTTTTATTACTTCATCGGAGATATTCGATGCTTTACTTTTATAACTTTCTATTATATTAGATGCTTTTTCAGAATCAGGACCTAATACATCTGCTTTTAATAAAGAAATTTTATCTGCACTAGATAATAATTCATCCTCTTGTTTTTGTAATGCAAGTGGCACCATCATTATCTCGTCAAGAGACAAAGGTTTAAAGGATGATGTACTGATATCTGGGTTTATTCCTGCCATGATGTAAATATATTAATTTTTTTGTTTTCTAGCAGCTTTTTTAGCAGCTTTTCTTTTTTCTTCTGACGAAAGGTGCTGGCCTTTAGCACCGTATGATAATCCCATTAACTCTGGATATCTCTTAAATAATTCTTCTTGACCAATACCACCTAAGTCATCGCCTAATTGAGCCATTAACTTAGATTTGTTTGATTTGTATCCTGCATCTAATTGCAGATTTATATTCTTTTCTTGATTAGATTGACCTAAATTAGTTTGATCAACACCTAAATCAAATTGTTGTCCTTTTCTTCTCTCTTGTCTATTCTCTGCACCTGCTGATTGATAAGCCTGTGATAGAGCTTTAGTTCCCTGTAATTGAGAAGCAAGTAAGTTTGCTCTAGCTGTTGAACCAGATCCTCCAGAAGATGACAACAATGCATCACGCGTATTAAGAGTTCCTTCCTGAACTACATTCTGTAATTCTCTCTCATCAACCAATTGCTCCTCATACTTATTACCAAGTCTATCTAAACCTACCTTCTCTGGCTTCTTTAAGTTAGCAAGCTGGGCTAAATTCATAGCTGCAGGTGCATATCTTAATAACTCTGCTGGATTGAATTTAGATTCTTTAACAGGATCTACATCTGTATTACCATAATTAACAGCTTTCCTTGCATCAGCATCCGCTGCGAATGAAGCATTACTGCTATCAATAGCAGATCTTTTATCAGCTTCTTTTGCGAAATAATCATTACTAGAATCAAATGCCGATCTCTTATCAGCCTCTCCAGCAAAATAAGCATTACTATTTTGATTATCATAATAATCATCCTCTTCATTTGGATTATATCCTGAACTCTCTCCATGTGGATGTGCATGACCACCTTTGTCATACATATTAGCTAACAACTGTCCACCACTCTTATAAGAATTACTAGCCTGATTGTGTTGACCTACATCATAATTAAAGTCAGCCTTGTTAGCATCTTTGTTTTCTTTTCCTCCTCCAATAAATCCTGCGGCACCACCAAGGACACCACCAATTGCAGCTCCCCAAGGGCCAAAGGATTTTCCAGCCATAGCACCTTTCATAGCACCTGAAGCTGCAGAAGCACCTTGAGATGGTACGTCTGGCGAAGCAGTTGCACCACTAGTATCAATACCAGTAGGGCCAAAAGCTGTTTTAGCCATATCTGCAAGACCCATTGCAGCTTGAGCATAACCTCCTGCACCAACACCACCTTCAGCACCTGAAGCATCTTTAGGGAATAGGCTATCTAACAAGCCACCGCCACCTTCAAACTCATTGGACGCATGCTCAGAGCCTGACGGCTCTGCACCCATTCCAGCGTCGGCTGGAATGTTTGACGCCTGCTGTTGATGATTAGATCCATTCATCATACTACCATCTGGCATTTGATGACTTGGATTAGTTCTTGCTTCTTGCTGAGCCTTAACAAACTCTTGAGCCTGTTGTAGCCTTCCTTGTAGGTCATTCAATGTAGCAACATCTTCAGGGCTATTTCTATCATTAAATCTCTTTGCTATCATTGCACTTGCTTCTGAGAAAGATTTCCCTTTCACGTAAGTTGGCAGATTGAATTTTGACATTATATCCATGTTATGCTAATTTGTAATTGTTAATATCGTTATCGTTACCTTGATAGGCAACTGTATTTAATGCTTTAGTTAGGTTCTTATTATTAAAAGATCTATAAAAATTCTCATTTGTAAGTCCCTTATCTTTAGCTCTTTTCTTTAATTGCTCCTCAGTAATTTGCTCACCTGGTTTAAGACCAATTTTTTCTCTGAATTCAGAAAAGTTACCGTAAGCTTCATGAGGTTTTTGCATATATCTTAAAACATCTCTTCCCATTTGAGATTTCTTCATAGACTCTCTACCTTCTTGCTTGAAGGGATTACCTAATACATTCATTAAGTTTTGTCCTTGAGCTGAATCAAATAAAGACGCATGTACAGTTTCGTGAACTTCTGCACCAGTATCATCTTTATGCTCCTCTCCCATGTGTATCTTATTTTCTTTAGGATCATACGATCCTTTAGATCCACCGGTATTACCTCCTATAACTTTATCGGCACTAAGACCTTTAAGTATCATGTTATCTATATCTTCATCACTAAGATCAGTCTGATCTTTCATTAGTTTTCTAGTAATTGGATCATTGTATCTATCTAAAAACTTCTGAGAACCCTCACTTTTAACCTGACTTTGAAAATCTACATCTTCATTTGGATTAGAAGATACATAATTATTATTAGGCATGTGTTGTTTCCTTACATCTGGTAATTCAAAATGTTCTGTAACTTTTTCTAATCCTCCATAAGCGTTTGTCTTCATTTCAGATTTAGGAAATGTTCGTGGTAAGTCTGGCTTTATGTTGGATACTGGGTTTTTAGTTGGAGGATCTAATTCCCCTCCGTTCTCGAATAAATTAGATTTAGATCCATCACTACCTGTATGGATGCCATCTAATGAGAAAGAATTGGAAAAGACATAATCGTTCCATTTAGTTTCTCCTTCTTCAACGAGATTAGGTTTACCATTTGCTCCGACTCCTTGTGGAATACCACCAATAGGATTCTGCTCATGTGAACCTCCATTTTCAAATATAGTTACTAATTGATCAGCCCCAGATAATCCAGACATCTGACCGCCTTGCTCAAACTTATTACTATCAAGGAAATCTAATCCCTCACTAGCAGGTATATTTTTTATTAAGTTATCTTTTAAATTAACATGACGAGGTTCTTTTATTTGCTGAGGTTTTGCTACTTGTGTTGCATCCTGCTTAACTACACCTTGACTTCTTTCTGAAGTAGGTACTTTGTTTATTTTTGAAACAGGTTGACCTTCTTGAATATTTTCTTCGCTATACTTATCGAAATGCTTTCTAAATTTATCAAGATACTCATCTCCTGTTAGATTTACAGCTCCAGGTACTCTGAAGTTTTTTGGATCTTTAAGAAACTTACGAGCATTTCCTGCTCCTAAGAAGTGTATGATTGCAGATATTTCATTAACATCTTTGTCAGATCCAAACTCTTTTATTAATTTATTGGCATAATCTTCTCCGTAAGTATATCCAGTAAGCTTACCACTAATAGCTTTATCCATAATAGCTTCCTGAAGGTCATTATTATTCATAAAGTCTCTCTTGGAAATACCTTTCATAGAAGGATCCTTTTTTATAAGCTGATATAAAAAATGATACTTACCAGCAGCACTAGAAAGTCTTTTACCAGTCTTAGGATCTATTCCAGTCTGTAAATATTTACCACCAGAAGATTCAATCATACTTATAGCATGCTTGTAAGCCTTAGAGTTAAACCCAGACTTTTTTCCTTTATCTTTATCTTTATCGTTATCTCCTATTTCCAAGGTTTTATCTTTTGAAATTTAACTGTTAATACATATGACTTAGTATCATAACCTATAACTACTGTTCTCCAGCCTTTCCAGATTCGAATACCGAATATTTTATACGTTACTATCTTGCACTGACTGTATCGGAACATCAGTTTATCTTTTCCCTTTGCGTAGAACCACATGAAGCCTTCACCTATTATAGAAGTCTCATAAGATATCTCATCACCTTGACTAACCTGCCACTTCTCTTCCCATGGGAATTTAGGCATAAACTTCAATCCTGCACTTTGAATCCATACGCCATCCTGTTCTAAATGAGTCCTAAAGTCTTCATTAAGTTTAAATAACTTATCAGTAACAACATTAGATCTCTCTATATTATTGTTTCCAACTTCTGCAGGAGTAGAATCTACTAAAAATTTAGATCTCTTTAGGTTCCATACAGCATTTCTTGTATGCCATTTATAAGCAATCCAAAAATTCTCTTTTTTATAATTTGGGTGACCACCTTTTCTTAATATATAAGATGAGTAGTCTGGTGCCCAACCTTCTTTAGCTTCTCTTTCGTCATCCATCCACCACCATAATAAACTACTAGTTCCTTTAGATTTGAATATCCAAGCAAATGGAAAAATTAACCATGCTGTTAAAAAACCAAAAGCCCCGACAAATACGGAGCCTCCCAGCCATTTTAAAATACTATTTCTTTGTTCCTTATTATAACGCATAATACAAATATATGAAATAACACTTAATTTGTCAATATTCTATATCACACACTATTAAGGTTGAGTATAGAATATTGTTATGTCATGTAAGATTAAATTTCTTCCATCTGTATTTTCGAATATGAACTCAGCAAATCCCCAAGCACTACGAACTCTCTCGCGAGTATTAGATTGACGAGGGAAATTTATCTTCCAATTCCTGAATTTCTTCCACATATTTTGTCTCATTACTAATGAAACTTCACCAGAATCCTGATAATCATTATATACGCGAACCTTAGTTAATCCCTGATTTGGTAGTTCAATACCATTCTTAGTAAGCTCTAGCTTGAATGTAGCACCATTAAGTATTATCTCATTTCCTTGAGGAGCAACATGAAGTGTAATTGAGCTTCTGAATGCTGTGCCATAGAAATTATTAGCATCACCTTTAAAGTGTTCCCATAAGGAAACGCTCGAAGGGTTTGTAGAGATCAATACAGAACCTTTGTTTATATACCATGCTGGCTTATATCCATAGAAACTAACGAAGGCACTTATCTTTTCGTTGAACCCTAAAGTAAACGAATCTGTTGACTGCAAAAATGTAAAGTAAACGTCGTTGTTGACTGGATTGTATCCTAATGATACTCCAGTTTTTAGTACAGCGTTATCCTTTTTCAAGTCATTGAAGTTAATTCTATTAATTAATTCATGATGGAATCCGTGAGCATCAGATAGTTTACCTACATTAGCTCCGTCAAATGCCATAATACCTCTATTGATTATATCTATGAAGTAGAATGCTTTGTCAGCAGTAATTACACCCCATTTATTTAAACATCCACTTGTGGTACTTTTATAATTGTAATCATGTAGTATACCTCCAGTACCTAACTCAAGACTTATTCCATCATTTCCCGGAACTTGAACTCTAGGATTAATAGCAATGTGAGCAACAGCAGTATCTTGCAAACAGAATATTTCATCATTTAAGTTTACCACGGCATTAATTGGTCCAAACTTTCCGTCAAGATCCATAGTTTCATTCTCAAGAAAATCAGTCCATGAGTCAATAAATTCTCCCGGAATCTTCTCTTTAGAAGACATTAATCTTCCATCAAACTCTTGTATTTTCTTTATCTTAGTACCTTGACTAATCGACTTAATTAAAGTTGGCTGTTGAGAATATACTGTATTGTATTTTTGATACTCCTCATATTTTGGTTGCCATCTGTTGTCCCAACTACCAATAGATAAGTCATTTCTATTCTTAAGGTCAATAGTTGTTTCAACTTTTATTGACACTATCTCTGATACAATATTATAATCTGCATCTACAATCTCTGTATTATCTTTAACCATTTTTGTAAAAGTGAATGTATTTACGAAAGTATCACCTGGAGATGCTATAAAAATAGAATTTGTATTTATTTCTGTGAAAGATCCTATTTCAATGTAGGATGCATTAGCTTTAGATTCAAATGACATCCCTCCGTACATACCTCCAGTATAGAGTAGGTAGTTTTCTTTTACAAATTCAGCAATAAGCACACCATTTGTAGCACCAGTTGAAGCTGCTATATGAATATCCTCAATACTTTTTCTAGAATCTATTGGAGCTGTTGAACTGTCATCGCCTTCAGCAAATGTGATACACTTTGCACCAATAGTATTACAACCTCTTATTTTTCTATTTATATCTTTATTTATTCCATCAGAAGTAGTTTTATCAACCCAATTATCCATTCTCATTGACTTCAAATTGTTAGCGTATCTAAGTCTGGAGTCATTATTATAATCAGTAAAGTCTGCACCCTCTTGTGTTAATTCAGGTGAGCCATATATATCCCATTCGGTTTTAACATTTGCAGGATTAAAATTACCTTCAAACTGTCTATAAACTTGATGTGTAGCATGATCATTTTTTGAATTAGTTGGCCCAAAGAATCCTACATCAGATAAATTACTAGCTTTACCAGATTTAACTTGAGGTGTATCCTGACCTAAGGTTGCACTAGTAATACCATTTATAAATATAACCTCTTGGTCGCTAACTGATGTGATTGGGTTAGTTTCGGTTGACCAGTTAGCTAAGTAATTCTCCTCCATCAATCCTTTAATTCTTAATTTATAACTAGAATCTATTGGGTTGTCTCTAAATAATACTTCAGGACTAAAGAACTGCATTAATCTATTGTGTTGGAAATTCTGTGCTCTCCAGTTTGTACTTGCTTTAGCTTTGAATCCTTCAGTTTCTGCACTTCTTTTTAAATCATCAGATGAACTATCATTCTCACTTCTCCATGCAGTCTCATGATAATCTGTACATGCTACGAATGGCTTAACTGTTTCAAACAGTCTTGTCATTGATGGCAATATATCAGATTTAGTAGCGTTAGAGTTATTTACTGCCTCTTTTCTTGAAGCTAATGATGTATATTTAGATCCGTGAACGTAATTTGCTATCATTGGATTGATAAATCCTTGGGCAAATATTGTTTGATCAACTAAAGTTCTATCAGCTCTTAATATTTTATATCCTATTGGCTTAACATCTGATGTTGCAAAGTTTGATCCAGTATTTAACCAGACATAGAACTCAGGGGTAAGAGTAACTCTCAATTGATTGTAATTTCCTTCTAAGTTTCCTTCAGGTGCACGCACATCCATAATCCATGAAGGATCTGATGTTTGCCCTCTTCTGTTGTAAAACTTAATACCTAATCTATAAAGCTCTTGATCTTTTAAGAATTGTAAATTTGCAGCAGCATCGTCGGATAAATTGCCTTGAACTACCTCTACTTCTACATACTTCCCCGTTGCTCCTAAAGTGGATCCATCATCTTGATACTTCTGAGTATCATAATTCTTATTCACTGAATCATGTCCAGTAGGTAATATAAAATCAGGACCAGTTACAGTCGAAGTGAGTCCTAGTACATTTAAGAAATCATCTACATACGCATTATCTAATACTTGAGCAACAGGCTCAGAAGTAAATGAATACGCTCTAGTATCTAAATCTACTTCAAATCTACTTGAAGTAATATTAATAGGGAATAATCTATTATCTTTTGTTGCTATATGCTTTGGTACAATAGGATCTGATCCTAAGAATACAAAAGCCTCTAATGATATAGCTTTTTGAGAAGATCCATCGTCCGTAATAAGCATAGATGAGTAATTATCAATCTGCTTATCTGCAACAATACTTATTTCAGGATTCTGATTAAGTGAAGTGTATTTTATAGAATATAGTTTTATATTTGTAAATTTGATATCAATATTTGGAATATTAACTTGGACAGACTTCCCAAGGATTTCATTAACATCACCTCCACCTAATCCATTACCTTTATCAATAGCGGCTAATTCTGAAAGAGGAGAGACAGTTGTTTGTGCTCCATTAAGGATATAAAGTCCATAAGCATATTGAATTTGACCTGAAGTGTGCGATCCACCTGAAATCACACCATCAATAGAAGGTTGAGATAAAGTGAATGTTGATACAGTATCAATAGAGCTTGCACTTAAATCAATTAAGTTATCTCTATCGCCATTAGCAATGCTTTGTCGTAAGTTTAAGAATCTAAGTTGATGTGCTCCATCAACAAAGTATATTTTTTGTATAACTGAGTTTTCGTAATTAAACAATATTTGAACTAGGTTATTCTTAGATAAACCTAAATTATTCATGTATAATAAAACTAAATCAAATGTTCCGTCATTAAGATTAGTAAGCTCCCAGAAGCAATCCCATCCATTATCATCTGTAGTAACAATCAACGCGGAATCTCTAAGCTCTTTTGTACCAATGATTATTTGAGTCCCAGAAGTTAAGGATACTGGAGATCCAGTAGTATCTACATAAGTCTCTTCTAACTCACATCTTGGAATCACATTAGTTACAGTTGCATAGTCTAAATATTTTGTAGTTGAACCAACTGTATATGCAATCCTAGTATTATCGAAATCAAATACCGGAGTAGGAATAGAAAAGACTATTTCATTACCAGCCTCGTTACTAACTGCAAACGAACTCTTTTGATCCGTTGCTAAAATTCTTATGTTCTGTGCATCAAAGTATTTGTCTGTCTGGAGATCACTCGCCAAGTCTTTAGACATCCCTTGATAACTTGCCTCGTGTTTTTTTATCATCTTAGTTGATTCTCATTTGTTCCTGAGCACCTAAGAATTCAAATCTTCTTTTGAATTCAGTAGTACTTGGAAGGATTTGTGTAATCATATTTGTTAATGCTTCCATCTCATCTGCACTTGGCAATTTAAGATTAGCATCTGCTTGTGCTACATTGAAACAGTAATCAACTTCAGCTTTGTGTAGCTTTCTGTCTGACACCATGTCCATATCATTTAATATATCAAACCATTTCCATTTAATATAACTCTCAACACATCTTAATAGTGTTTCATTGTCTAATACAAGTGGGTAACATTCGTCATCAGTAGCAATAGCTTTGTAGATAATATGTATTGTTCCTGTTTCAAAATTAACACTAACGTATTTACTATTCAATCCATATGTATAATCTATTCTACTAGGAAGCTCATTACCAACGTGAAAGAATTCTTGAGAAATATCTTCTGTTGCTGTTAACGGAATAGGTGCTCCACCTTGATCTGTTCTGGCAATACCTTCGACTGTAATCATATCGATAGGTTTAAGTGCTCTGTAATTAACTACATTTAATCCTTCTCTTCGTGTTACAAAGATAGATGGAGCTTCAAGTATTCTTAATACTTGTATCGCGTTATCTACAATAAACTCATAGCTTAGATCCTTCATTAAAGGATTTCTCATAAGCCTATCAGCTACCATTTTTATACTTACTAAATTACCTGTGCTTGCCATGTTATGTTATTTTAAGAATGCATCAATGAGTCCTGCAAATATAGATCGTGATAATTGACGTTTCAGATCTCTATTAAAACGCATCTTATAAATGCTTTTGTTTTTAAAGTTTGCTTTAGATCTCTTATAGAATATTCTGAATGTGTGACCATCAGTATGCTCATTTGTATATCTAATTTTTGTTTTCTTTTCTCTAGCCCTTTTATTTTCTGCCCATAACTCGCGTGTAGCTTTCCAATTAATCGGTAGGTTGTTTATAATGTTACCTTCTTCATCAATTTTGACTTCGCTTTTAACCTTTCTTAATTCCACTTTTCCTACTTTATAAGGAAAGAAATACTCAGCTCCTTTGGTAGAAATTCTATCTCTTACATGTCCGTTATATTCTCTTAATACTTCTCCGTAAGTAACTCGTGATACTAATGCTTTCATTTCTGGATCTGAAGCAAAGTGCTTATAAAAATCCCCACTACCAAAATCAGCCTTTACTCTATGTAATCTTACGTCTGGTTTATTCTCTATCATCTGAAGCATTATTATTTTTATCACCTGGAATACTAAATGACTTGGTTAAATCTTTTACTATCAAATCAACAACCGTATCAGCCATTGCACCTTCAATTGGATAATCAATATCCCATATATCTGTTGTAAGGTTGTTAGCATCGCATGACAGGTCATTTGCCGCATCAGGATTCTCGAATATATCAGTAACCTTTATAGTCTTAAGGAATTTATGTTTATTGTCCTTAGAGATGAGATATAGCTTTCCACTAAAATCAACTGCACAATAAGTTAAGTGTTGAGTAAACTTATTCTCGAAAAGAAATGGTACTCTTTCAATAGCAACAATGTTTATTTCTATTTGAGTACTGTCAGACTTGCGTACATTAAGAGGGCCTTCTTTTCCTTTAATCTTTATAGACTTAGGTAAAGCAACAGTGGTCGCAAGTATTTTGCCACCACAAGAATATCCGTCAACCTTATTGACTAATTCTAAACTCATACAGAGTTCTTGCTTAATTTCAATTGGCATATGCCATCCATTTCTAGCGTACTGTTGTTTCAGCAACATTGCTCTCTTGAGGTCTATAAGAGAGGATACAAGTTCCTCAGATATCTTTGTATCATCGCTAATTATATTTAGCTTCTCATAAACATTATAGATTAGTTCTCTTTTAGTCATTGTGTTTATTAATATAATCTACCACCAAACCAGAATGTCCCATCTGGATTAACATAGATTTGTGTTATATTAGATCTGCCTTGCTCATCAATCATGTTTATTGCAAAACCATTTGCCCATTGTGCCTTCATTGGGCGAGTAGCATAATTAAACGCTGCTGTTGAAAAATCTGCACATGAGCCAATATTAAATGCAGACATAAGGCCTTCACGATAATTCTGGATCCTATGTGTATGCACATAAGCACAAGATGCTCTCAACTTATCTAAGTGAGCTTTAGCATTGTGAATACTAAAGTATATTCCGTGAAATATCTGGAAATCATTTCCAAGTACAAAATAATCTTGTGACCATTTGTTCTTTACCTGATAACCTCTTTCTTCTAATAACATACCATCCATAGGAGATAACAAAGGAGTCTTTGCATTATCCATATTATTCATCCAACGGTTATGTCTGTCCTCATGATTACCATACATATAAGTCTTCCAAACATCGTCAGGTAATTGTTGCTCGAATAAATCTAATTCTTCATTACAAGCATCATACTCCATGTCAAGTGTTAATCCCGGGACTGCTGTGAACCTTCCTTTATCATGTGAAGACAAAGTATTGATATCAGCAAAATCACCCATTAGGTGAAATCCTTTTATGTTATATTTATAATCACGCATCAGGTTTCTAATACCTGCGTGTAATCTTTGATTGTGAAATGGAACATGATTACATCCAAGTAATATATGCATTCCAACTTGATCTTTAATAGGAGGAACAATACCAGACTTTGGATTCTTCCTTTTTGAAAGAGTAGGTGCGAATGGTGTAGCTTCTAATTTCTTTCTATTCTCTTCAACAGTATCTCGGAAATCTTCTACTAAAGATCTACTTAATAGTGGTTTACTCTGTTGATGTTTTAATTCATTTTTTACTGCTTTCTTTGCTTCTTTAATAAGGTCAAATGGAAATGTTCTGCCTTCTTTGTTTAAGAGTGCATACGCACAAGCTTCATTTCCTTTTTTTAAATAACCTTTTTTATCACGAAGAAAGATTTTAATAATTTCTAAATTTTGCATCTAATATCTTTTAGTTAAAAATATGTTTAATTACAAATATAGTTTAAATTGTAATACAAGTCAAATTATTGTGTCATTACTTTATGATACACTATTTATTAGCAAACATTAGTATAATGATATTGCCATACATATTAATCCAAGTAATCCACCAAAAGCCATTCCTATAAGAAAGTTTGTTGAGTTAAAACGTTTGCTAACACTAAATATATCCAATATGTCATTTAGTGCTTCCTCTTGGGTTATCTCGTTATTTTTAACTAATCTTATTATTAGCTTTATTCTGTGTTTATCCATACTGTATATATTCTTTACATTATATTACTGGAGCTGGGCATAATAAATTAGTTCCATATCTATTACAGCTTTTTGAGTCAAGAAAAAATCCAAATTCATCAGGTCTTAGAGCTAGTAATACTGTGTAACGTGTTGTATTTAAAGTCTGATTGGGAGAACGAAATCCTGGCAATGTTACTTTATAGGTTGTATTTTCAGTTAAAGTTTCTCCATTAACCCAAATTCCATTTCCAGTAAGTTTTTGAATAACCCACAAACCTGGAGCTGAGTTTGTATCAATCCAACAAGATGTTGTTGTTAAAACTTCAAAAATAAAAGTACTATAACATTCATCAGAACTTGTTGATATAGAATTAAATACTCCATCTCCAGTGGCTACAACTTCTTTTTCTAATATATTTATACTTATTTGACCCATATTATTGTGTAAATAATCCAGAGCCTACATCAGACACTGAAAAGTTAAAAGTTAAATTCTGTAAAGTCTCTACTAATAAATCCGGAACATAAACTAGATATCCTGATGCAATTTCCGCAACAGTTACTTCTTGATTTACAATAACATTAGTTCCATTAAATTTTAATGTTCCATTTGCAGGAAGAGTAAGTATCTTTACTTTTGATGGAAAATCTCCTTCAGGATCTGCATACGGAGGAGTAGTTTTTGTTGTGAAATCTGCTACTGTAAATAGTTTTGCATCTCCATAACTAAGAACAAATGTATTGTTACCAACTACGCTAGGCGGTTGATTGACTGCACTTGCAACTGCTATTGTGATTTTACCAGTAGATAAGCCACTCAATGAATTAGAACCAATATCAGCAGCATCAAACTCGAAAGTATAATCTCCATCACCTGCACTAACATAAGTCAGATTACCAGTTGATATTTGACCAGAGCCTACTTGATCTCCTAATATGATATCAACACCATTTAGTTTCAGTGTACCAGTAGCAGGCAATGACAATATCTTTATATAAGATAATGCATCGTCTTCTGGATCTGAATACGCTGGTGTAGTTTCTGTTGTAAAATTAGCTAACGTAAATACATGAGTTGCAGCAAATGCAATACTTATCGTGTTAGCTCCTATTTCAGTTGGTCGTCCATTCTGAAGACCACTATTAGTTATTGTATATAACATTGTTCATTATTTTGTTGTGTTCAGTTTACATGAACAGTGATTATTATTGAACCCAAATTAATGAGCCAGTATCTCGAACACTAGCATTAAAGGAGTCAGTTGCAATTCCATTATTATCTGATGCTATGTGATAGAAAGCTCCTGAAGCTAACTCTGCATTAGTTATGATTTGACCTGCTACAACTTGAAGACCTAAATAGTAATATATTCCTGTGTTTGCATCTGATATCTCATCAATTCTAATTGCATCTAATGCATTTGTCTCTGGATCAAAATAAGGTGCTATTGCTTCTGTGGTAAAGTCTGCCACTGTAAATATAGTAGTAGTTCTATTACCTGCGTATTGTGCTCTGTCTCCCACTGTTGCTGGTTCATTTCCTGTTGTTATTGCATCTACTGTAACTGTGCAAGCTACCGTATTAGATTCTAATGGTAATTGAGAATCTCTATCATAAACAGCATAAGTAAATGAAGTCCCGTATCCAGTATCAACATTCCTAGTATAAGTAAGCAATGTAGGATTCGCGTATAGTGTTTCTATCACTGCAGTAACTCCATTGTATTTTAATGTTCCTTGTGCTGGTAAAGTTTTTATTATTAAGCTTCCTGCAAGACCACCTGCGTCATCAGAGTATCCTGATAATAAGTCTGCATAAGAAAAAGTATAAACATCATCTGGATCTGGAAGAGTAATTGCACTTGCAGTAATTGTTGGTGCAGTATTACCATTCGAGCCTATAATGATTTCTGGTACAGTAACAGTACTATCTACGTATCCTTGAACTGCTTGTTTTTCTAAGCATATAAAAGGGCTAGTTCTTTGTAATTCTGCAACCATAGAGTCAAGTCTTTGAAGACATGGGTAGGTTGGAGAATAGCACGCGTACTTATATATCAACTTCAGTAAATGAACTTGATCTGTATTCGCGTCTCCATAGTGTTCCAGTCTGGCTGAAACGTTATTTACGGATGTTATATATATTCTTGCATCTTTCTCTTCCATTATACTGCGGCTAATACACAATCAATAACTCCTACTGAAACTATATTACCTGCTGTTGAAACGACAGCTTCTATGTCATCACAAGCATCACAATCAGAAGTCTCGATAGTAATTATTAAGTTGTTAAGGTTTGTAATTGCATCTTGAAATCTACCTAGTATAAGAGCATTCTTTGTTGCTTCTAAATACAGGTCAAATAATAATGCGTTTTGGAAATTTCCATTACAAGCAAGACAAGACAAATCTATATTTGCTACAAGTTGTGCTTGGACTACATAATATTGTGTAAGGTTGAATGTTGCTGTCATTAATACTTCAGGTTCACTTGTAGTGATCTGAAGAAAGTATATTCCAGTGAATAATGAAAGTCCAGCGTCTGCTGCTGTAATTGAAATACTTTCTACTTCACTTGCTCCTGCTAATAAAGCAGATAAGTCAACTGATGAAGAAGGATCTTTGTATGTGGAATCTGTCCATAGTAATATCTCTGTGACAGTTTGGCCAACAGTTACATTTACGTCGAGATCAATAGTAGCGAGATCAGTAGCTACCAAGAATTTTGTTACATTTATAGACATTGTTTTATTTTATTGAGTTAATAAAAAAAGGGACTGGGAAATAAAGCTTCCAGTCCCTTTGTTATTTAGTTATCTAAGTTTAGTCTAGACAGCCTTGATAGTTGCAACAGAAGCTGCTCCTAAAATAGTGTTTAAATCAGCAATAACTCCATTTACATTTGCATTTGGTGCAACAGCAGTAGGTAAAGCGATCGTTAATCCTTTCTTAGATTTCTTAGCCTCATCTCTACCTTCGTCGAAATAAGAAATTTCTATGATATCATAAGAACCTGAAGCTACAGAAGCTAATCCTGGTCCAACTATGTTGTTAGGATAACCATTAAGTCTGTAAGTATCTCCTCTTTCACCTAATAAAAAGTATTCCATTTCAACTACTTGGTATCCTGTACCTACACCTGCACTGAAAGGAGTCGTAACTGTAACAGTTGGGTAAGTAGTACAAGAGATATCAACTGTGAAATCATCATATACTTTGATTTTCTTATCTCCGTCGAATCCATTAGCATCTAATTTACCAGTAACAACTAAAGCTGCAGTAGCTCCAGTTCCAGTTTTGGTAAATGTAAATGAAGGATTAGAAGAAGCAGTTGCTCCAACTTCACGAGAGAAATTACGATTCAAAGATAAGATAAGACCATCAACGATAGCTTCTTGATCATCACCAGAAACAGCTTTGTAATATCCTTGTTTCAAATAAATATCTTCTGGAGATAAAGAACCATGTCCTTGTATCTCGATATTTACTGTATAAAGACTTGCAGCATCAACTGTCAATGCAGAGATAGTCACTGCCTTTGGAGTTGCAGCAGTATAAGCTACTGAACGAACATCTAATACATTATCTGTTTTGATGGTATCACTAGAGATAATGTTTCCTAGTGCATCCTTTTGGTACATTTTAAAAGCTTTTCCAGCAGCTACTGCACCTCCATCAGCTCCTAAAAGAACTAAATCATTTGCAACACCAGCAGACTTAAGTGTCGCTAAAGATGTTACTGTTGCTGCAGGTGCCTGACCTACGTACATGTGTCTAACTTGGTTTTGACCAGCTAATCCCATAATAAAAATTGTTTTTAATTAATAAAATTGTTTATGATACTGTTTTCAAATGTATGAAGATAGTATCACATCTCCAAACATTAAGTTATTTATTTTCTAAACCCTTGAATCTAACTTCAATCTGGCTTGTAAAGTTCCATCTCTATAATCCAATACAGCATTCTCTACAGCTATATTTATAATTTCCCTGTGAGATAATTGCCCTAATTGACAAGTGGCCTGTGCTGTCTTACCTTGGATTGTTAATCCTAATCCTGCTACATCATCAGTTAATGTCAAATCAGAAACTATTATTGGAGAAGGATAGGCAATGAATCGGACGTTATATTGAGATAATGTTTGTGTGGAAACAATCTCAACTGTTGTCTTCGAATTCTCTTTGACTAAATCTAATCTCCAAGCCTTATTTCTATTTGGCTTTCTAAATGGATTGTTCCTGCTTACCATAAACTCATCATGAGTAGTAGGTAATACTGGGATTATCTTTCCATCTAAAGCTCCTCCTGAATCAGATATGGTTGCAGTCTCCAATACAATATACATTGCATCATTACTGATCTCATAGAATACAGATTCACTCACAAGCCCCCTTGTCGATGATACTTGTGAGCTTATCTTTTCATCCTTAACTAATTCATTTAACACTCTTCTAGCTTTTTCATTAATCTCAAATGAAGAGGTTGGATCTTTTGTAGCGTCATACTGCATCTTTACATATTGCTCTTGAGCAACAGTTAGATAGGAACTAATTTCGAATGTATCTAGTCCAGGTGCTCCTTCGAGAGCATTGTTGTATCTGAGATTAAACTCTTCTTTTAATTCCGTTGCAGTCATTTATCCTACTTTAAATTATGTTTAAGTTTTGCTTCTAATGACAATCTCATTTCTTGACCTAAGTTACTTGCTAAATATTTAGCAGCAATATCTAAGTATGGAGTATCTCCATCAGAAATAGGTTCATCATCTAAAGTATAAAACTTTTTATCTACTTTACTTATTGCTCCAAATTCGTAACAAGTTTCAATTAAAACTTTAGTTTTAAGATACTCATCACCCATTATAGAACATAATAAACTTGGGTTCTTCTCAAGTTCTTTGTGTAATTCAGATTGTAAGAAATCTAGTTTATGAGATCTGTTAGTATTTCTACCTAAGTTTCTCAATGTGTAACGTAACACTTCTTTATCATCTTCATACTTAACATACAATTTGTATGCCTGCACTTTATTACCAACCTTATCAATCTCCTTAGCCATTTGTTCTGACTCTGAAGTTATTACCCATCGGTTAGTAGCTCTATGTTTAATTTCACTTAAATTGTTTGCTACTATTGGACATGCCATTAAGACTTTCATCTTGATATAATCATAAGGATCTGACTTCTGCAGTCTTAATTCATCCTTACTCAAGTAGATTGGTAGGATGCCCATTTCGTAAGCTCCACCTTTATTTCCATTTCTATCTTTCTCTTTCCAGAAATCTCCATATATAGAAAGATCAACTCCATTAAGAATACTTTCTAATCCTGCTTTCTCTACATTGGTTAGGATATTCTTCATCTTTTGATTATCCATTGTTGGAGCTGGTATTGCTACCTCTGCTCCGTTAAGCATGCCTCCGTATGCTACATGTTTGATATCTTTGATACCATTAGCTTCATTCGGTAAATACTTTACTGATACTATTTTGTCTTCTAAGAAGTCAGTACGAACTGCTTCTACTTTTTTAGCTACCGCCATTTTAATTTGTTTTAACTTATTAATGATTCTTCCTTCCTTATGTTTGAGGTGATTACGGCTCACCATCCTAAAGCCCTTATTTAAAATTACCCTCGTCGAACAAACGAGGGTAATAGTTACTCTTATTCTACTACGCTAACACGTAAGGTATAATAGAAGCAGTTCTTGATGGATCATATACTACAACACCTAATTGGCACCATTTAGTAATTGTTCCAGAATCTTCTAAAGTTCCCATGTTACCGTTATTGATCGCACCAGTGAAAGGATTTCTGAAACCCCATTGGTATCCTCTGATCTCTTCAGCACCTTTAACCTGAACCTTTTGGATGTTTGGCTCACTAGGAGTACCAACATAAAAGATATCAAATCTATAAGATTCAGCAACTCCACTAGATCCAGGGATCTTTATTGTGTTACGGATCTTATCATCGTAGAAATCATCTACTTCTAATTTCACTGTTACACCGTTTGGAGCCATATACTCTGTGAACTGGAATCCAGCAGCCAACGCATTACTATGTAATGGAGAGCTTGTAGATTTAACAGTCGCAGGATTAGTTCCAGGTACGCCTACGTTAGTTGCCCAACCTGAAGTTGTAGCTAACACAGCTTTATGGAATTCAGCAGCACCTCTTTCTCCTGTACGAAGAATAAATACTCTGTCAGAGAATCCTAACTTTCCTTCAGATAATCCGAAAAGGATTTCTTCTAACAATTCAATAGAGAATGTGTTATAGAAGTAAGTGTTAGATTGTTCCATTTGCTCACGGATACCAGAACCTATCTTGATACTACGACCAGAT
>Ga0070747_1000031_pt1 | contig 56553 bp, 63 predicted proteins | sample VirMetDEL_Mar_31_FD_77321 | JGI IMG/M metagenome (GOLD analysis project Ga0070747, IMG submission 77321) | Aqueous microbial communities from the Delaware River and Bay under freshwater to marine salinity gradient to study organic matter... | ecosystem: Environmental > Aquatic > Marine > Coastal... | reverse complement strand
GCGCAAAGCGCGTTAATCAGAAAGTTCAATGATTTCAAGGACTTAGACCAGATTCTTCATTTCACCTCTTAGGTGTTTTGGTTAAAGTTGGGCAAAGTAGCAATAAGTCCTTGATTTTATTAGCTTTTTGGGGCCCCTTCCAAAAGTTTAATGATTTCAAAGAGTTAGCTAAGTTATTGATATTGTTAGTCTTTTCGAAGCCCGCGCCTAAATCCTTGAAATCATTAGACTTTTCGGAGGGGCCCCAAAAAGTGTGTAAAATCAATGGGTTAGCTGGGAGGGCTCTTTACACCCTCCTGGCCACCGCGTCAAGTCACGAAATCGTGATTTTCGTGAACGTTTGTGCTTGAACGTTCAGTTCACGACGAATAATGGAAACCGAAGCATAGTCGTTGACTTCGCGAGTATAGCCGCGACCTGCAGTGTCCTTTCTTACTGCCTCTTCAAGCCATTCATTAAGTTGCTCGCGAGTAGTAAAATCGAGGGCTTCCTGATTATCCTTATCATACACCAGATAAGTTTCACCCGGTTGCAGATCAGGCGAAGTATTTTGTTCGCCCGTCAGAAGTTGAAGCGCCGCGTTCAGCCGTTCGGGCGTCAGGTTAGGCACGTTCTCGCAAGAAAGAACGGCGATAACAGTATTCAGAGTATTAGGAGAAAAACGCATATTAGTTATCCTTGGGTTGTTCGATGACGATACGATCCGCATTATCCAGCGCGATCTTAACTTCAGCTAGAAGACTAGAGTTAAAGCTCATTCGCCCTTGTGACAATGCCTCATAAATTAATTCAGAAACCTCGACGGCCGCCGCGTTGCTTATTGTATATTCTTCGAGCATTTTAGTCTCCTTAAAACTTTGACAGCCAGCGAACCGGCAAACCATTCTTTTTATAGTAAGGATCAACGGTAAATCCCATTTGGTGAGGGTAACGGAAGGTTTCAGGGATACCCTCTAGCAGGATGCACACAATAACGGCCAGAGGGACGATAATCCAAACTAGAGGATTCCACCAGCGCCAAACAAAACCAGTTACGCCACGAGGGCCGTTCTCATATTCGCGCATCGTTCCTAAAGCCCGAAGCGCCTTACCGAGGGGAGACATTGCCATTTGATTGATCCTTTCAATGAGGAGAGTATAGGGAGGCCGAAGCCTCCCGTCAACCCTTTATTTCTTAGGCGATCAGATAGTTACGGATCGCTTGCAGAGCAGGCTTCGGAGCCTTGTCCAGACCTTCGAGGTTGCCCTCGACCAGCTTGCCGATTTCGGCGACCAGATCGGCCTTATTTTCGATTTTGCCGCCGGTCTTAGTCGTCGCGACCTTACGTTCGTAAGCGACGCCCATGCGGACGGCCTTCGCCGTGACGGAGCGGCCCGAGAAGCCCGAACCAAACTCGACGGCCAGAGCGTCGGCCTTAGCTTGGTTCAGAGGGGCTTCCGCACGAATACGGGCTTCCATAGCAGTCGTATACTTGGAAGCGGCCTTCGGGGTCTTAGGGGCCAGATTAGTCATTTTGTAGTCCTTCGTTTTTCCGGGGGAGACCGTCTCCCCTCTTGACCTTCATAATGTAGCAAACGCTTTTGGCTTTGTCACATTACAAATTTGTAATGTTTGCGGGGGTTGACTCGACAGGATTTTCTGCTATAGGAGCAAAGTTGCTAAGTCATTGATTTCATTGAGTTTTTCCGGGCTGGCCGAATTTTCCTTTAAAATCAATGACTTAGCTGGGATCGCCCTTTAGACGATCCCAAACATAAAGTCAACCTCTAAACCGAAGATTCTTCATCTGAAGAAACCCTGAACAATACTTGCGAGGTTTCATCGACTACAGTAAACGTAAGATCAGGCCATTCATCCGACATGATACGGGCAATATTCCTCGCCGCGCTTATTGAATGAACAGAGCAAATATCCTCCTCGTTAGTGTCATCGCAAATCGTATATTGCGGGCCGCGAACCTCATTCGGAGCCGGAAACTGTATAACTTCGCCCATTTTACTTTCCTTTGAGAAGAGAGGCGGAGCCGAAGCCCCGCCGTTATTGTTATGCGACCTTGAAAACGCCGCGGGCTGCAAAGTCACGGTAAGAATAAGGCTTCGGATTCATGTAATCAGAAGGCGATGTATTCTTAACAAGAGCTGTCAAAATCGGAACCTCATAATCCCGCGCATCTTCTAGCGCCGTATGCGGTTCGTCGGGATAGGTTTCGCCAAGCAAAAACTTCGCCATTACATCGGCTTTAGTTTGTATTCCGACGTGACCCGTTTTGGTTTTATTGCCAAAGAACCAATTATCTAGAACAAACTGGCGAAACTCTTTAGTATGTCCCCACTTTGCAGCGGCAGCGTGCCACAAACAAAAACGCTTATCAAAATGTGTGAGGTCAATACCAGTATTCGCGCATTTACCCTTATCGAAAGCAAGGTTATAAGCGGTCAAAACCGGGTCATAACGGGCGTTAATCTTCGCCAGCAAGCTATTGATTGCGGCAACGCTGGCGACCATACGGCGACCATCTTTAATCATTTCGTCGTAACGTTCATATCGGCCGGGAAGTGAAGCCTTAGAGAACACGTCATTAGCATCGCCGAAAACGTGGAACAAAGGGTGAGTGTCACGATCACAGTAAGTTTCCGCGACCATGAAACCGCCTTCATAAGCGATATTTCCTTGCTTATCGGAAACGACAATCCCAAGGTCCGCAACCTTTTCAGTTTGTGTCGTTTCGCTGTCCAGCGTCAGAAACCATTTCTTTTTAGCCATTTTGTCAGATCCTTTGCCGGGCTAATCCCGGTGACATTTAGATATTAGTCGAGGCCGAAGCCGATTGCAAGCGCTTATTTTAAGAAACGGCGATCAAGTAAAGCAAAATGCTATTGAGCATAAAACCGATGGCGTTAGACGTGATATAGACGACATCCTTTTGGCGAACCGCGCGAATGAGGTAAAGCAAAAGGCCAAACCAAACCATCAAAACCATCGAAACCGGCGGCAGGTCCGCGCTAGAACCGTTGAGGCGTCCAATCATGCTAGGCAATGTCGCGCCTTGCAACATGACAACGCCAGCCCAACCGAGCGCGTTATTCACACCTTTAAAGTGTGCGAGAAACTTTTCCATTTTGTCTTCCTTTGCGGGCGGGTCGCCCTGACAAGTTATTTATACGAAAAGCCGCCTAAGAATACAAATCACAAAAACGTGATCACATGGTGGCTTGACACGATACGCCGAACCGTGCTAAAATCGGCGCCACCTTGGTGTTACAATATAACACCGCTAAGTCATTGATTTATAAGGGTTTTTCGGGCCCTCTCTTGCTTACGCAAGAGGTCCGCCGAAATGTTCAATGATTTCAAGGGCTTAGAAAAGGGATGGCTTTTACACCACCCCTTGGCTTATGTCAAGCATCTTTCTGCAAATCAGCTAGAACAGTTTTCAGATAGTCAAAATCAACCGATAGCAGCCTGATTTCAGCATCTTCTAGCGTGATGTTTTCTGCATGAAGTGAGCGGGTCACGCAATCCCATTTACGCAAAAGATGGTTAGCTTTAGTGAGCCATTCTTTATAGGTCGAATAGCCGCGAGGTTGATAATGATAGGTTCCCGACAAAGTGTCAAAAGCAAGCCGTTCCGCACGTTCGCGGCTTTTTCCGAACCATGCGTTTTCCATAAAACGCTGAATACCGCGTTCCTTATTCGCTTCAAACTTACGCTCATTGATTGCAACGATAGCAGTCAAAACGTCGATAACAGCATTAATGTTATTAACCGTTAGATCACGATTAGTTTTAGTCGCGCGCATTAGCGTTGTTCCTTAAGATGTGCTTTCAGGTTGCGAAGAATGTTTTGACCTTCACCAACGGTTTCACATTCGCGGAGCAAATGCGCCGCCGTGTTAACTGCGATTGCAGCCTCAAAACCCTTCGCGACTAGAACATTAGCCGAAGCCCGTTCCAGCTTATCAGCCACGGCATCAAGCCACGCCTTATTCATGTCACGATTATTAATGATCTTAATGATCAAGATTGCAGCACGTCCAAACATTTTCCGTTTCCTTATTCACAAGGGGAGTATAGGGGAGCCGGAGCTCCCCGTCAACCCTTAAGCGACCAGAAAATCACGGATGGCTTGCAGAGCGGGCTTGGGAGCCTTTTCCAGCCCGTCGAGGTTACCCTCAACCAGCTTGCCGATTTCAGCAACAAGGTCTTCCTTCTTTTCGATCTTCCCACCGGCCTTAGTGGTCGCTTGCTTGCGTTCATACGCGACACCCATGCGGATGGTCTTAGCAATCACGCTCTTGCCGGTGAAACCAGCGCCAAACTCGGCGGCCAGCGATTCGGCCTTAGCCTGATTAATGGGAGCGCTTTCCGTAATACGGGCTTCCATAGCAGCGGTATATTTCGAAGCGGACTTTTTGACAGCTTGGGTAGTCATGGTGTTAGTAGTCTCTCTTTTTTCCGGGGGACACCGTGTCCCCTCTTGACCATCTAAATATAGGCCCGGCGGTCGAGGAAAGCAACCCTTTATTTTATAAAGTCGATCACGAAAAAGTGAGTTGACACAACAAAGCCGGTCTGCTATTGAGCAAAACCGGCTAAGTCATTGTTTTTAAAGGAAAAATCGGCGGGGCCCCAAAAATCGTTATAAATCAATGAGTTAGCTGGAACCGGCCTTTACACCAGTTCCAACCCTTTGTCAAGCGATTAATCCTCTTCGTAACCTTCAGGAATACCGCAGAAATTACCGTTATGCTTAGCCGGGTCATAATCTTCCCACCACCAACCACATTGAGCATAGTAATCGTCATAGTATGCCTCTTCGTCTTCGTATTCATCTTCTTCATCGAAGCCGCGATCATAAGCATTGGCGTGCTCCATGCCAAACTCTTGAGCGTATTCATCCAGCTCCTTAATAGTTACGTTATCGTCAAAGAGCACAAGCTCTTGAGTATCCGTGCCAACCGTGTTTGCATGAGCAAAGAAAACAATCTTACGCATTTCTATTCCTCCATCAAGTATTCGACTTCATCAGCCATATTGTTATTAGTCATCCAGTCAATAATTTGCTGGCGTGTCGGATCATCTGCAAAGTCCGCGCTGATACCCATTGCGGACAATACAAAGTAAATTGTGCTAATTACTGTATCGGGATCACTATCACGACCTCCGACATAAACTTGGCCATCCATCGCTTTTATAGCGTGGCTTTCCATCCAAAGATTAAAAATGCTTACAGGTAGTGCCATTAGCTATTCGGTCCTTATTTCGCAGAGATAACGCTCAACCAGAACGCCATTGGGGTTTTCAGCTTCGTAAACACTACCCCGATTGTTAATCAGGATCATGTAATATTCGCCATCGCGGCTCTTGATAATACCGCGATTATAATGAACGCCGCCCTCTCGAATGCCGTTATCGAGAATGACGGAAACACCGGGCTTAAGATGACGCTTGCACATGACTGTAAATCCCTTCCTCAATGTTTGTAGTGTAGCCAACTTTTTTGAGCGCTGCAATAACTCTTTCGGCTTTCATGTAGTGCCCGATTTCAGGCTTTCCAGTTCGATTATATTGCGAACCGGGCTGGCCTTCGTCAGCGATAGCACAAGCGATTACGTCGATAATTTTCATTAGAGTTCGCATCCATAATAAAGGGCCGCGATGCCGATTGCAACAAGAACGACTATGAAGATGATAAACATTATGCGACGAGCCTCCGATTTTCTTTTTCAGCGTTGAGACACAAACCGCCAGCGGCGGAGATAGCAGCGATAACCTTCAAGTTATCGTCAAACATGATTAGACCCGATTGCTTGATAGAAGTAAAGCCCAAAGATTGGACATATTCGGTCAAAAGCGTAACTTTCATCGGACCGTCCGGGCGATTGTCAGTCTCGCCTTCACGGCTCAAAATGCCGTCATAATGCAAGCCGTGATGCGCTAGGAAGGCGTAATCATGTTCGGACATAACACGCGCCGTGCAAACGACGACATGATGCCCGGCGGCCTTGATAGCGCGCATAGACCGAGCGAGAGGCAAAAGGCCATCTTGCATGATCTTTTCTCGCGTGCAGTTTTCGCGCCAGTGAGCAAGGTCAATTGACCCATCCGGCTTGGACAAGTGGCGATGGCTGCTATCAATGACGGTTCCGTCAAGATCGAAAACGACGATTTGCATTTGTGTCTCTCCGTTGATGCTTAAACTTACCGCATCACCTGCTAGAAGTCTAATCACAAAAACGTGATCGTATTTATTCATTTAGGCCCTTGCCACGCAGGCTGTTATGGTGTAAAATCGGCGCCAGTAGGCTGTGACAATTAAGTCACAGTTTACCTTGAGTGTTCTTAAGCCAACGATGATCATAGTTATTAAAGCTTCGTTCAACAAGCTTGATGAGAACGCCTTTCATATCTTCGAAGTTATCAGCCTTCTCAATCTCATCGAGCATAGCCTGATATTCATAGAACGCTTTAGCAGCGTTGAGGCTGACGCGAGTATCAGCCCTAAGCTTATTGATAGCGACGGCGGTGTAAGGTTCTCTCATTCTGCAATCTCTGTATAATAAAGAACCAAAGCCTTCTGTCTCCAATGCTCACGAGTAGGTTCATCTTCATTTAACCAAGCGCGTCTGTGCCCGCCCATATATGCATTGGACCTAGCTTGGCTCTCATAAAGAGCGATAGCTAACATTTCACATTGATAAGCGTTCATGGTAGCACCCTTATGTTGTAATCATAGTCAGCGCTATCGCCAACCCTGCTGATAGAATAACAATACCCGTCTGCTGGACGATTAGCAATAGCTTTTTGAACAAGATCGTCATTTTCTTTCTTAACCAATCGGTAAAGAGTTTGAGCGTTATCATCAAACGAGGAGCCAGCTTCTATATTGATAGGCATATAGGAGCCCCAATAAGGGGAGAACAAATGCCAAGCCTCATCAGGGTATGCGGAGCGGTAATAAGCGACCTGCTCTAACATCCATGTTAGCTGGTCTTTACGTTGCGGCCATCGCGTCGCGGGCGGCTTGCATTTCGGTTGCTTCGATTTGAACGGCCACATTAACTTGTTCCTCTAGCCAGTGCATGAACCCTGATTCCCATAGATTAGCCTTAAACGGATCGGCAATCAAGCCCCGCGAATAAGGATTATCAAGAACGGTTTTACGATTCTTTGCCGAATGACGGCCTTCCATGAATGCGTCGATCATTTGCCAAACACCCGGTTGATGTGATTGAGAGCGTGTTGCAACGCCTGTTCTTTGGTGACGCGAGGGCCGAGCATATCATAATGCTTATGCTTCGCAAAGAAAGCCTCTTGATAGTCAGGATGGTTCTTATTAGGCATTTCGTCTCTCCGTCTTGTTGATTTAATATAGGGCGAGCCTCTCACCCTGTCAACAACATATTTATTTTATTTTCTCACATTTTTCTCTTGACATTCTCACCTAAGTAGGGGGTTTCGAGACCGCCTTAAGTGGCACCTGCCCTCCTCTCACCCGCATGCGGTATTTTAAGTAAAATTACAAACTTAGGTGCAAGCATTTCAAATCGTCCCAAGCTTTCCCGAATTGTCCCTAGTATCCCATTATTCGGCTCCAGAGTCAAGACACATTTTACCCAATCGTCCCACCTCCCCCTAAAATTTTATCCTTGACCCCCTCCCCCAAAACGAGTATAATGAAAATATTATGAAGAAGGAGTACTCACCATTATGACAATAACCAAACTGGGGCCTGAATCCTACGATATAGCTAACCTGTATATCCAGCTTGGCTCGTCAAAGGAAGTATCAATAAAATCCGGTATACCCGAACACGTAGTTGTAGAAACTTTAAGTAGGCCCGACACAAAAGCATATCTTAATGGTGTTTACCTCGATCTCGGTTATCGCAACCGTAATAAGCTAGGCGCTTTATTAGATAAGATGATTGACAGCAAGGTTGAAGAAGCCGAAGAGTCTGGAATCTACACATCAAAGGATCTCGTAGATCTACTTACCTTAGCTCATAAAATGCGTATGGACGAAATTAAGGCCGAAAAAGCAGATACAACCGTTAATGTTAATAACTTCGGTGACAATAGCAACTATGGGCAGCTTATGAATAGGCTGCTAGAGGGAAGAAAATGAATGATGTAGATAAGATTAACGCTGAACAGATTGAGAAAGCTCGTGAAGCTGGTAGAGAGTACCAAGGTAAAGAACCTGAAGTTCCCGCCGAGCCGAAGAAGTCTCCTGAACCAACGAAGGCCGAACAGCCTGCTCCCGAAAGCGGATCTGTCGCTCGGGATACTCTAGAAGCCGAATCCCACAAGAAATAGTAAAGGTCAGTCCTGAGTCTGAGAAATCCTCGGATCGTAGAAAGGACTGGGCTTTAATAGTAGTGAGCGCCGGCGGGATGGTTATGACTATCTTCGCCGGCTTTTCATTATGGTTATCAAGCGGCAACCCTAAGTACGTATTTTGGCTAGGAGCACTAGCTATGGCACAGATCGCCATTATATTTACTGGAATCCTAGGCTTGCTAGTAAAACGCGCATTGACTCTGTCACGTACGCAATTCTCAGTTTCAGACTTTGATCCTGACGATGAATTAATCCCAAGAAGCGACGCTGTTGAAGCAGTCGAAGAGGCGGTACAATCAGTACCGGAAGTAATAGATGGCACTACAAATAAGCCGCGCAGACGTTATAAGTGACTATATCATTGAAGACCTGCCAAATAGATTTATTAAACTACCAATCACCAACTACCTAGATGTAATTGGAGTTGACCCACTACCTTCGCAGATTGCAATTATTAATGCTGTTAATAAATATCGCTTTGTGTGCGCGGCAATTTCACGCCGACAGGGTAAAACTTATATTGCGAATATCATTGGTCAGGTGGTTGCTCTAGTTCCTGGATCTGATATTCTTATTATGTCGCCGAACTACTCGCTATCACAGATTTCGTGGGACTTGCAACGTGAGCTAATTAAAAAGAATTCACTAGAGTTAGTTGTAGACAACAAGAAAGATAAACTAATTCAGTTAACGAACGGTTCTACCATTAGAATGGGTTCGGTAAACCAAGTGGACTCAGCGGTAGGTCGCTCGTATGATCTAATCATTTTCGACGAAGCAGCTCTAGCTGATGGTCGAGATGCTTTTGAACGCGCACTAAGACCAACCCTAGATCGTCCGGGTGCACGTGCTATCTTTATTTCGACTCCTCGTGGTAAGACCAATTGGTTTGCGGAATATTTTGAACGTGGGTATGACCCGATGTTCCCAGAATGGTGTTCGATTAAGGCAACCTATCATGATAATCCTAGAATGTCGGAATCGGACATTGAGGAAGCGAAGCGCACCATGTCGGAGGCGCTCTTTAGGCAGGAGTATGAAGCAGACTTCAATACCTATGAAGGACAGATTTGGCAACTTGAATCTCGTCACATTATTGGGGATGAAAACTGTCCTGTCAAGGAAGCACCCCCTCGCGAGTCTATGGATATTATCGCTGGCCTCGACATGGGTTATAAGGACAGCACTGCATATGTTATTGTCGGGTATGAGTTTAAGACTGAGAAGTTTTATGTCCTCGATGAATATATGGACAAAGAAAAGGTAACATCACAGTATGCGGAAGATATTAGGGAAGTCAATAATCGTTGGGACCCTGACTTTATTTTCATTGATGCTGCGGCAGCTCAAACGAAAGCTGACTTAGCTTATGACTATGATATTTTCTGTTCATCGGCGAAGAAGTCGGTATTGGATGGAATTGGTTATGTAGCTTCGCTAGTGGATGGTGATCGCTTGTTTGTAGATGGTGAACGCTGCCCTAACGTGTTAGCTGCATTTGACGGCTATGCATGGGACCCAAATCCGAACTTAATTAAAGAAAAGCCGCAACATAATCATGCATCTCACATGGCTGATGCTTTACGGTATGCGCTCTATTCACATGTGGAGTCAGTTGGTATTGGTTAACAATTTCGGGTATGCTGTAAAAAGAGATTGGTCTGTTTTCAGCATACCTGGGAATTATAGTTCTTGACTTCCTACCCTAACTCGGATATAATCAAAACAATGACATTCAAGAGAGATAAAATCAAATACGTACGTGATAGAGCAAAAGCTAGGTACGAAAAAGGCACTGCCTGTTTTATCTGTGACACGGATCAAAACCTAGAATTTCACCACTACCATACTTTAACTCCGCTTTTTAATAAGTGGGTCTTAAAAAATAAGGTAGATGTTAGCACTGAGGAAGCTCTGTTAGCTGTGAGAGACAGATTTATTTCTGAACATGAGGACGAGTTATATAAGGAAACGGTTACTCTATGTAAACCCCACCATATGAAACTACATTCTCTTTACGGAAAAGATCCTCCTTTATCCACTGCTGAAAAGCAAAAACGATGGACTTCCATTCAGAGAGATAAAAATGGGCTTACTATGGAATAAATCTGTTGAGAAGCTTAATCCAGCCCAACCGCTGATTAGCGGAGATGGAACTAGAGAAGAGACGAGTGTAGAACCCGTTTACAGTTATCAACAATGCTATGATCAACTAGAAGTAGTTAATCGTGGTGTTAATATGATTGTAGATGACGTAGCACAGATTAAATGTAATGTTGGTCCTAAACTGGATTCAGTTACTCCCCTAGTTTCGGGTATGAGAGCTATTCAACTAACAAGACTACTGAACAAAGAGCCTAACCCTTTCCAAGACATTAACTCTTTTAGACGATCACTTGTATTAGACTTTGTTATTGACGGAAACATCTTTATCTACTGGGATGGGGCACATATGTACCACCTACCAGCTACAAGAATGAAGGTAGTAGGTGATAAAAACACTTATGTTAGCCACTATGAGTTTGACGGACAACAAAAGTTCAAGTACAATGAAGTTATCCACATAAAGGACAATAGTTATCAGACAGTTTATAGAGGTGCTTCTAGACTGAAGCCTGCCCTTAGAACTATGAAAATCCTTCTAAGTATGCGGGAATTTCAAGATAACTTCTTTAAGAACGGCGCGGTTCCAGGTCTTGCTCTTCAAACAGACGAAAGACTTAATAGTCGACATAAAAACGTTCTTCTAAATGAATGGAGTCAAAGATACAATCCTAAGACTGGAGGACGACGTCCCGTTATTCTAGATGGTGGCTTAAAGATCAGTCCTATCTCAGAAGTCAATTTAAAGGACTTGGACTTCCAGAATGGTATTGCTGCAAACGAACGTATTGTTCTTGAAGCTTTAGGTATTCCACCTATCCTAATGGATGGCGGAAACAATGCTAATATCCGGCCTAACCACAGAATTTACTACTTAGAGACAATTATGCCGATCGTCGAAAAGATGAACTCGGTATTTGAAAGATTCTTTGGATTTGAAGTATACGAAGACATTACTTACATTTATGCGTTGAAACCAGAACTTGCTGATGAAGCAAGTTATTTTACTTCGCTAGTAAATGGCGGTGTTATTTCAGCCAATGAAGCTCGTGAAGCTCTTGGTAGAAAACCAATGACAGGCCACGATGATTTACGTATTCCAGCTAATATTGCTGGTAGTGCGTCAGACCCAAGCACAGGAGGCCGACCTCCGGAAGATCCTAATGCTTAATAGAACCTTAGTACTCCGTGCTTTGATTAAATACTTTGAAGAAAAGGGGCGTGTACTTACGTATCAAGAGTATGCTCAAGAGACAGACACCCCCGTACGAGTCCAATCAATCAAACAAATTTTTGGTTCTTGGGCAAGATTGGAGAGAACAATTATGACTAACGAAAACAAGAACAGCCTGAACACAGATGCTGTACTAGCTGAAAACAATCAAGCTGCATACGATGCAGCCGAACAGTGGAAAGCAGCTAGTGAAAATCAAGACAAGAAAGCTCTTAAAGAAGCTGAAGCACAAGTTGTAGCTGAAAAGCTAGCAGCTAACGCAGCTACTCCAGAAGGCGCTAACGCAAATAAGATTGCGATTGGTGGTAAGCTTCCAAGTGAACAACAAGACTTCTCAGCTATAGGCGCAACTGTTCTAGTTGATCCTAAGAACCTTGAGCAAAAAGTTGTTGATCCAGAACCAGAAGTAATGGCACTAGCTATTTCTAAGGAAGGTAAGACTCCAACTGAACTACGCCATCTAGTAGCTGCTGATGCGGCTGTTAAGTCGGGTGACGTTCCAGCTGACAAGAGCACAGCCGGTGGTTCCACAGGTGAAGCTTCTATCGCAACAGTAGGCGCTATTGGCGACGCTGACAAGGCTGACACAAACAAGACAGCTACACCAGCTAAGAAGTAATTCTTATGGTAGCTCGCGTATTTAAACTTGACTCAGTAATCAAATCGATTACTGAAGATGGTGATCAGCTGAAGATCGTAGGATATGCGAGCACAGCTGATACTGATAGAATGGGCGATGTAATTATTCCAGACGCCTGGAATAAAGGTGGTCTGGACAATTACAAGCAAAACCCAATTCTACTATTTAACCACAATTACGGTACGCCCATCGGGCGCGCAACCGGATTAGAAGTTGATAGCACTGGTCTTAAGATCGAAGCATCTATTAGTAAGTCGGCTGGCCCTACTTACGGACTTGTAAAAGACGGTGTACTTAGCACGTTCTCAGTTGGCTTTTTAATTAAGCATGCTGATTATAACGAAGCAACAGACGGGTACATTATTAGAGACGCCGAACTTCTAGAAGTTTCAGTCGTATCTGTACCATGCAATCAGAAAGCAACTTTTAGCGTTGCAAAATCATTCGAAAACGCTAAAGATTTAGCTGAATTCAAAAAAGAAGTAACAGGTCAAGACACTGACAAAGAGGAAGTAAATGCTTCCGATAGTAAGTCTTCATCTACATCCGGTACTGAGCGTACCACAGAGAGAGTAAATATGACACCCGAAGAAATCGCTGCAATGGTAGCTAAAGCAACTTCCGACGCCCTAGCAGTACAGAAGGCAGCATCTGATAAAGAAGCTGCAGAAAAGGCAGCTAAGGAAGCAGAAGAAAAAGATATTGAAGCGCGCATCGTTAAGCATGCAGAAGCTGCTAGCAAGAGTGTTGAAGAACGCCTTACAGCTTCGTTCGAAGCTTCGATGAAGGCAAAAGACGCTGATATCGAAAAGGTATACGGCGAATATAAGTCGGCTCTTGAAGAAAAGAGCGCTGAACTTCGTGCTATGTCTGAAAACAAGCACCGTTTCAGTGATCGTGGTGGTGCTAACGGTGATATCGTTAAGGAAAACTACCGTGATGCAGAAACTGCTGTTCTTCTAGCCAAGGCTCTTAAGAAGGGTATTGGCGATACGAACTTCGGTAAGAATCTTATGGAGAAGTTCAATACGCACTCGACAGTTACTGTTGGTACAGACCGTCTAGAAACGACTGTAACTACAAGCATCGAACGTGATATTGAAAACGAACTGGTTCTGAAGCCTCTGTTCCGCGAAATCGTTCTGAATAGCGCACAACAAAGCTTCCCACTGATGCCAGATTCGGGTTACGCTGAAATCACAAGCGCAACTACAGCTTCTGGTTCACAACCTAACGGTAACGTTGATCAACGTGGTGCCGGTTACGGTGCGCCTTACCAAGGTATCACACTGACTGAAAAGCTACTAAGCACAATCAAGATGATCGGTAAGGGTTACCTAGGTAACGAAACTGAAGAAGATGCGATTATTCCTATTCTTCCGCTGATCAAGGATGCTATGGTTCGTTCGCACGCTCGTGGTATCGAAAACATGATCCTAGCTGGTAACACAACTCAAGGTGTTTATACATCAGGTGCTGCTAACGGTCTGATCAAGTTTGCTGAATCAAACGGTCGTACGGTTACTGCCGGTACAATTGACGGTAAGCTTACAGCTGGCGATTTGTTTGGTCTTCGTAAGATTATGGGTAAGTACGGTCGTGACCCACGTGATATCGTTTATATCGTGTCGCAAGATGCATGGTACCAACTGGCTGAAGACCCAGAGTTCCTGAACGCTGACCAAGTAATGGCTGCTAACGCAGTTAAGCTAACAGGTGCCGTAGGTCGTATCTATAACTCAGACGTTATCGTATGTGACGAATTTGCTCCATCCGGCGCAAACAACTACTACGCTCTGGCAGTTAACGCTCGTAACTTCATCATCCCACGTCTACGTGGTATGACAGTTGAAAGCGAGTACTCGGTTGAAAATCAACGTACAGTACTTGTTGCTAGCCAACGTCTTGGATTCGACGAAATCATCGCCGGCGCTAAGTCGGTTGTTGGTGTTAAGCGTCCAGCGGCTTAATAAAGACATAGGGAGAGCTTTAGGGCTCTCCCTACCCTTATATAGGATTTAATAATGGCAAATTTAATTACATTAGAAGAATATAAAGCAGCTAAAAACATGACCAAACCGGACATGGATGAAGTACTGCAAATTCTAATCACTAATACGAGTGCTATTATTCAAGCTTATATTGGTCGCAACCTATTTAATAGTGGCGAACCAATCGAGGAATATATTAACTTAGACTATGATACAAGAAATATCTATCTAGATCAATATCCAGTCAATGAGATTATCTCTATAGATGTGTATGACAATAGACCTCTATATGACAGTACTGTTCATTTTCCTATTTACCCATCTAGCTACATTTTAAGTCCTAAAGAAGGGATGTTAATGAGAACTGGTGGAGGCCCTGGAGACTGTTACTGGCCACAAGCTCCAATTAAAGTTGTGTACACAGCAGGAGCTATTGACGATAAAGGTATTCCTCCTGAATTAAAGCAAGCAACTATTGACTTAGTTACTTACTATCACAAAGAAGAATACAAGGACTCTAAGTCTATTCGTGGTGCAACTACAAATAACAATACAGGTTCTGGAAACAGTAATAGTCCTAGTACAAACTTCCCTCCCCACATTCAACGGGTATTGGATCTCTTTTAATGGCACAAGGTGATCTTTATAGACTACTTACTAGAGTTAGCTCAGCGCTAATTAAGGACATGGACTCTAAGTCCGGTGGCTCTGAAAGATTCCGTGAACGTATTAATAAGTATCCTCACGACTTATATATTAGCAGAGATGACATTCGAGATCAACTACTAATTCAGCTGCAGGACTTTAGAATCTCAGATGATTTAGGTGTTACTCAAGGTGCTAGAAAGAAATTTGGTATCGCTACTGGCTCTACTAGAGAACACGCTGCTGAACAAGTTCAAAACTTAGCTAATACTAACGGATTAACTCCTAAGCAGATTGCGATTATTGAAAAACAAGCCGATTTATTTGTTAAAAGTGTTCTAGCCGCCTCGCCTCCGCGAGGAATCAAGATGAAGAAGATAAGTGGTGATAACCGTAATTTTGTTATTCGCTTTACTCCTACTCTTAAAACTGCAAACGTATTCGACGCAATCAATAAAACTGTATTCCAGCCAGCAAAAGCTCGTATTGCACGTGATCTTGCAAGTGCCGGAATTACATTAGATAAGACAAGAGAACAACGTCTTTTCAATATTGGGCACTTAACCGCAGTTTCTACCCTTAAAGCAACTCGTGCACTTGGGGCAATAAATTCTGGTCTTGAAAGAATTAACTCTAAGTATGACGACCCACTTCCACAAGAAGCAGCGGATGCACTTAGAATCGGTATCTTCTCCAAGTTTACTAAAATCGGTAGTCCCGAGTATGCTAAAGAGTTTCTAATTAAAGCGGCTTCCGTTAAGCCCGAATCAGAAGCTGCAAACTTAACTGACTCCGACTATGAAGCTGCGCTTCTTAGAGACGTACGTAAGTCTATTGAAGAGACTATTCGTAAAATGCCTAATGATTGGGCAGGACAAAAAAGTTCTGACTCTATTATCGACATTTTAGCAATTGATCTTATGGAGTCAATGAATCCTAAGAAGGCTAAACGAGTCGGCGCAAAACCTCGAAAGAAGAAAACAGACTCATCGAGAGAAGTTACTAACGAAGTAAAACTAAAAAAGCCAAGGCGTAAAGCTAAAGGTGTTAAAATTGGTCAGCTACTCGATTCGCAGCAAACTTCTGCTCGAACAGCTCCCTCTCCTATAAATTTAGCAGCATTAATACCTACTATTAATCAGAGATTACCCGAGGTTATTCGTTCTCACATGGGAACAGCCGGTAGACTTGTTAATAGAACAGGACGATTCTCTGAAAGTGCTGAAGTTATTGCATTAGATAAAGACAATTTCACTTTATCTTATACTTATCAATTATCTCCTTATCGGGTATTCGAAAGTCATTCAACTAGAGACCCTCGCCCTCTGATCGAACAATCTATCAGAGAAATCGCACAAGGCCTAGTTGCCCAACGATTTGCCTTAAGGAGATTATAATGGCAGAAAATCCTAATAAGCTTTATACTTCTAGAAGATATTCCATTGTGGAAGCACTAGTAGAGAAGATTAAAGAACAAGAAGACTCCAATCTAGCCGGTAACGTTCACCCTAGAATGCTCTTCTGGGATGAAGTTAATGAATATCCCGCTGTACACATGTCAGCTGGTAACGAAATTAGAGACTACAAAGGCGGAGGTTACAAAGATCGTTATTTAGCTGTGACAGTAAGATGTTATGTGCAAAATGAAGATCCTACCAAAGCATTAGAAAAACTCCTTGCGGACCTCGAGTTCATTATAGAAGAAAATGGCAGGTTGGCTTACCCTGATCCGCAAGGTGTTATTCAATATACACATGATATACTTATTACGAGTATTGACACAGACGAAGGAGCACTTGCTCCTTTAGGAGTTGGAGAAATTCTACTCCAAGTACACTACTGAAGATTTCTTACACGAACAAATGTTCACGATAAGATCTATTCGAGAGGGTAGGAGATATTAATGGCTAATAACATTTTTTTCGGTAGAGATACTAGACTATTCATGGTACAGGGTTCCAATATGTGGGAGCTTCCAGTACTAAATGGTTTCAGCTTTACGCAGAGTCTTAACTCTTCGGAAGTAGCTCTAAACGAAATGACGGACGCAAACGGTAATAGCCGTCGTGCACGTACTCAATTCAATGATTCGCAATCGCCTGCTGAATGGAGCTTCGATACTTATGTTCGTCCAACTCTACTAAGTCCAGGTGCTAGCCAAAAGCATACAGCCGTTGAAGCTCCTCTATGGGCTAACTTCGTTGCTAAAAATGCTTACGCTGCAAATGAATGGCTTGCAAATACAGTTAACCCTGTTTCTACAACGTCTCTAGATATTAAGTTCACAAACTCGAACAAGGTAGAACTAGGAACGTTCGATCTAGTATTCGCAATGGGTGGTTCACCTACTGCAACTACTTTTGATCCGGGTGCTGGTACAAGTACACAAACTACATCATACGGTGTAAAACTGTATCGTCTATATGATGCAGCAATTAATGAAGTAAGCATTACGTTCGATATCGATGGTATTGCAACTCTTAGCTGGTCGGGTAACGCATCCCGTCTACGTGATTATACTACTCCGTTTGTTACAACTGGCGTTATTACAGATGGTATTAACCAGTCTAACAACTTCATTCGTAACCGTCTTACACAGCTTACAATTATTCGTAAGACAACTGGTGTTGATAAGACTTATAACGTAACGCTGACAGGCGGAACTATTACGTTCACTAACAACCTATCGTACCTAACTCCTGAACTTTTAGGTCGTGTAAACGTTCCACTTGGTCACGTAACTGGTACTCGTTCTGTAGGTGGTAGCTTCACATGTTACGTTGATCCTACAGCTCTTGGTTCTGCTGAACTGTTTGCTGACTTATCAGCAGACGTTACTTCGATCCAACAAGTGTTCGATCTTACGTTCTACGTAGGTGGTGCTTCTGGAACTGCAGATATTCCTAGAGCTCCGGGTGTTGTATTCAGCTTCCCACGTGCGAACCTGACAGTACCAACATTTGATACTGGTGACGTTATCTCACTGAACGTAGACTTTGCTGCGCTACCTAGTGATATGGGTACTCCAGACGAAGCGGACCTAATCCGTTATGTAGGAACGGTTTAAAAATTTAGTCCTTGACTTTTGAGGTCTTCAAATATATAATATAAGAATAATCAAGGGAGGTCATTTTGGCCTCCCTTCTTTTTGAGAGGAACGATGCCATCATATAGCTTTAAACAAAATTGTAAAGTATATCTAGTATCCGGCTCTCAGCGTTGGCAGATAGAAGTATATCCTGATTTAGAGTTTTCCCAAACGTTTAACGAAAAGGCTATTAACGTAAAAACGTTGCACGACCAAAACGCAATGTTTGAGGAAGCGATAATCAATAAGGCTAACCCAGCAAATTTCTCATTTACAGTTTTACTACCAGCAGGCAATGACTTTAATGTTATTGGTGACTGGCTAACAAAGAGAAATGAACTAGGGTCAGACGAGGCGCTTTATTCATATGATGTTTATGTGGATACAGGCGTGGATATATTCAAAATAACCAAAGGCGTGGCCAGCCGTGCTACATTCCAAATATACAAAGATCGTATTCTTACTGTCTCTATAGAAGGAACCGCTAGTGCATTAACACGTTTTGGGACTTCTGGAATAGATGATATTCCAGGTACCGTTCAAATAAGGGATAATCCGATTATTCCTGTAATTCCTAGAGGCTTGCTCATCGAACTTGATGGAGTAGAACTCAAGAATATTAACGGTCTAGCGATTGAACTTGTTAATGACATTCAATGGCTTGAATATGACACCCTTCACAATTCGTTATATGTTTCTAGCGCCGCGGATGTACAACTTCCTGCGGCTTTTGTCGTATCTAAAAAGACCTTATCAGGTACGATACAACAATATATTACAGATGAGAATAATAGTAGAATGCAGAGTTTTTCTACTAATTCAACTCTACGTATACGAGTTAGTAATGGATCAGCTTACTACTTAGATGTTAATATGCCTAAAGTAGTATTTACTAATAATATTCAACCCGGAGAAGTCTTTGTACAAAGTTATTCATTTAGAATGACTACAAGTCCCGCTCTGATAACAGACGTACTAAACTATAATTTATAAGGAGTAATTTAATGAGTGTTCTGAAGACCCTAATGGTCGACACTAAATCAGCTTGGGTAGAATATCCAGGCCTTCGCGGTTTTGAAGTAGAAATCGCAAACCTTTCTCGTCCTGAAATGATTGCACTTCGTAAGCGTTGTGTAGAAAGCGTATTTGATCGAAAAACTCGGGTACCGATCGAACGTTTAAATGAAGATAAGTTCGTTTCGGAATTCACTAAAGCATCAGTAAAAAACTGGAGAGGTCTAAAGATTAAATATCTCGAAGAGCTACTTCTAGTTAATATTGATGATCAGGATCCAGATGCAGATGTACCATTTAGCTTAGAAGATGCAGAGGCGCTAGTAAGTAACTCAGGCGACTTTGACTCTTGGCTGAACGAGAATGTGTTTGATCTGCAGAACTTTCGTTCAAAACGAGAAAGAGGAGCTGTGGAAGAGGCTTGAAAAATGGCAAAACTGCATAGAAACTAAAACTAGTGCAGAAACCTATTTCAAGATTTGTGAACAACTTGGTCGGGACCCTGAGCCCGACCAAATTCCTCCAGAAATTAATGACTTCCCTCCAGAAGTACAATATGCTATTGAAGTATACAATAAATTAGGCGATAAAGTTGTAGCCGACGTTGGATACTTAGGAAAAGATTGGACAGCTGTTCAATACTTCGAAAAGTTATATCCTTTAGAAGATAAAGAAATCTTCTATGAAACCATCTTACTGTTAGACGAAAGACAGATAAAAAAATCTGCCACAGAAATGAGGCAAGCACGCGAGCGTCTTAAGAACAAAAAATAATGGCAAATAATATGGTACGCTTCATTGTTGATGTAGTTAGCCGTGGTGCAGGAGCTTCAAAGAAGCAACTGAACGACGTAGCCGACGCAACAAACAAAGTTGCCAGTTCTAGCGAACACGCGGATAAGGCTGCCTCGAAGCATTTCGATACACAAGCTAAAGGAGTTATTGGTACTGCTAACAGTACACGTAGTTTCTCTAAATTAGCTCAAACTATGAATGGTGGCGGAGGAAGTAGTGTAGTAGGTGCCTATGCTACTCTAGCTGCGAACGTCTTCGCGTTAAGTGCTGCATTCAATGCACTTAAAGCAGCAGCACAAGTTCAACAAGTAGAGTCGGGTCTGGTTGCTTTAGGTGCCCGTATGGGTCAGACTTTAACTTCTGCATCACGAGATTTAAAAGAATTAACATCTAATACTTTATCTACAGAACAAGCAATGAGATCAGCTGCGCAAGTATTCAGCGCAGGATTTAAGTCAGATGACTTAGAAAAGATTGGTAAAGTAGCAAGAGACGCTTCCTTCGCTTTAGGTCGTGAAATGACGGACTCAATGGATCGTCTTACACGAGGTGTTATTAAGTTAGAACCAGAACTTCTGGACGAACTTGGTATCATGACAAGATTAGGTGAAGCCACTGCACTTTACGCAGCAAAGACGGGTAAAGTAGAATCGGCGCTGACAGTTACAGAGCGTCGTCAAGCCTTCCTAAACGCTGTATTGGCAGAAGGTGAGGCTAAGTTCGGTGGACTAGCGGAAGCCGCAGGTAACTCGCGAGCATTTGACCAACTATCTGCAACTGTAAAAGATTTAACTAAAGATGTACTAGGTTTTATTAACCTTGCAGCGTTACCTTTAGCATCGTTCTTTGCCAATAACCCTACAGCTTTAGCTGGTGGGGCATTACTGTTTGCTTCTACTATTAAAAATCAGCTGCTGCCAGGTCTAAACAGCTTACAAGATAAAGCAGTTAAAGTTGCAGCCGCATATAAAGAAATGGCTAAAGAACAGCTTAAAGCTGTTAAAGCTGCAAAGTTACAAGCTGAAGTTAAAGATGAATCGGACTTCTTACAAGCAACTGGTGTTGGTAAGATTAAAGGAATGGGTAAGAATACAGGCTACGGTCAATTCTTAGCAGCTTTACAAGCCGATGATGATAACGCTCTTACAGATGGTCGTCGCGAAAAAGCTATTGCATCTTTAGATACTGCATTAAGTAAAGCTAACGCATCTGTTGCTAAAATGAAAGTAACAGATGAAGCTTATGCAAGAACTATAGAAAGAATTAATCAACTTCAATCAGCTAGAACGGCGCTTTCTTATGATAGTGCAAAAGCAGAAATGATGGTTGCTGCTGCTAAAGAGCAAGTAATACGTGCGCAAGCAGAGTATAATAAAAGCGTTGGTATTGCTAATGCACAAACAACTGGTGCTTCAGCAATTGAAGCGGCCAATGTTAATAAATATGGCGAAGCCTTTAACAATTTAAAAACTGCTGTTGGACAATATAATACAGCACAAATGCAAACTGCTAAGGGTGCAGGTGTTGCGGCCCGAGGTATGGCTGTAGTACGAACTGCGTCTTTTGCAACTTCAGTTGGTGTTCGTGTATTAGGCGCAGCGTTCCTTAATTTGATTCCTGTATTAGGACAGCTTATGTTCGCATTCGGGCTATTAGTAACAGCTTATAACGCTCTTAAAAGTGATAGAAGTAAAGAAATTGATAAAGCAGTAACTACTTTATCTGATACTGTTAAAACTTTATCAGGAAGTTATAAAGAGCTAGATAGAGTTCGTAAGTCAGGTGCCACTTCTGCTGCTTTCGTTATGCGTCAAGCAGAAGTAGAACTAAGTGTGAACCGTGAACTTATTGAAAGTTTACAAGACTTAAGCGCGGCTTATAACTTTACAGCAAAAGCTTCTCCGAGCGGAGTTAGAGGCCCAGCAAAATCTATTAATGAAATGATCAGTGGTATTGACCAAGGATCAGAAGCTGCTAAAATCTTTAATCTACAAGGACTTGAAAGTGTACTTTGGATTGGTAAAGAAACTAAAGCACTTCAACAAATGTATGCTGCTCTTCAAAAGAATAATCCAGAAGTCATTAAAATGGCAGGTAATCTAGATGGATTAGATAGAGAAGTTCAAGTCGATAGATTAACACAAGCGCTACAAGAACAAGGCATTCAATTAGAACGTAGTGCTACAGCACTTAGAAAAATGGATGAAGGCGCTAAACAAGCTGGCGCAGCTTTAGATGGCTTAATTAAGAAGGGTGCAGGCTCTACAAGCGTAGATGGTGTTGTAGACGGATTATCTAGTGTTTTAAACGGTTATAAGGATAATCCTAACCGTGAAGCAGCAGATGCAGCAATGACCGGACTAGAAATGTCTGCTCGTCGTTTCTTGGACACAACTACACAACAAGCTATTGTTGATAAGCAACTTATAGAAACTACAGCAGTAAGAGGTAAAACCTTAACTGCAAATGAGAAGATAGCAGTTGATCTAGCCAAAGAGAGAATGAGTCAAACTTCTCTTACAGCTGCTGGAGTTCAAGAACAGCTTGTAAGACAAAAGGAAATTTTTGCTGTTGAACAACGCAGAATGATCTTAAGTCAAGCAGAATTAAGTCTTGCTAATGCACTTTTATCTAAGTATGCAGACTCCTACGATCTAACAGTAGCTGGTGTTAATAAAAAGCTTGATCTGCAAAATAAAGCAGTAGATGCTCAAGTTAAAGAACTTGAATTTAGTAAATCTATTCTTCAGATTGATATTCAATCAAATAACGCAGCTATTCAGCTATTAAAGCAAGAACTAGAATCCCTAGAAGTAATGAAGAAGCGTCTAGAAGAAAAGACGAAAGAACTTACTTTAGATTGGGAACGTTATGAGATTGAATCAAAACGTTCAGCTCAAGAAGCTAAAAACCAGTACGAGCGTGCTCGCTTTGAACAAGAAGCGTTCAGAGCACGTAACCGAATTGTAGAACTTGGTAAAGTAGACGTTGAACAAAGCCGTGCTATAGAAGAAGCTGAGCATTCACGCCAAAATTCATTACGCTCATTAGAATCACAAGCTAAAACTCTAAATGCTCAAATGCAAGCAATGAATACAAGTATTGCAGCAGCTCAAACTGGCTATGCTACTGAAGCTGATAGAGCTTTTGCAACTAATCAAGTAATGATTAGAAACTATAAAACTCAGCTTGATATGTACACATCAGCGGCTTCCGCATCCTTAGATATTATGGATGCTCAAGAAGCTATTAGTCGTACATTAAAATCAGGCAATACATCACTGTTACGTTCAGTACAAATTCTTCGTGAACGTAGTAAGGTTGAAAAAGAAAATGCACAGCTTCGTCAAAATGCGGAAATAGCTGAGCTTCAAAACAACCTACAAAGAGCAAAAGCAGACTCTAAGCGTAGTGATGAAATTCCTTATTGGGAATGGCAGCTTGCTAATCGTCAAACGATGTTTGAAGTTGAAAGTAAGTCTCTAGAAGTTCGTCAACGTCAAGCGGAACTTGAACTGTTTATGTTTAATACTCAAAGTGAGGGTATTGAATTCCAGAAAACTGCGTTATCCTATATGGAGAAGCAAGTTAGTGTTCAAAATGAGCTAGCTAAATCAGCTGGCGATTTGGAAAGTGCAAGAACAGCATTAGCGCGCAGATCGGCAGGACTAGGTTCACGTGTTCGTTCGGAAGATAGAGCAGATGAAATTAGAACAGCTAGCATAGCGTACGAAAGTGCGGTACGCGAATCTGAAGTTAAAAAAGCTGTTATTGATCTTGAATTTGCACTTCTAGAAGCTCAAGCAGAACAACTTCGTACGAACCTCATAGAACGTAGAAGATTAATTGCAGAAGAAGCTCCTTCAGCTGCTAATAATAATCGTCTAGCTCAAGTTGATGCCACTTTAACAAACCTAGATAGATCATTAAATGCGCTACCTAGAACTTTAGCATCGAGTAAGGCTGTAATTGATAATTCAGTTGCGCAAGCAAGAACTGAATTACAAACAGCGTTAAAGCCAAGTGGTGCAGGTATCAATGCTTATGCGTTTGGTGAAAGACAACTACAAGAAGCTAGAAATCAAGCTACTCAAGCATTAAGAACACTACCTACAGTAGTAAATGAGGCAGTTAGACCAGTAGTTGAATCACAAGGTAATCTTGTTGTTTCAAATAATGCTCTAGTAGATATCTTAGATAGACTATATCCTGTTATAAACCAACTTGCTAAGGCGAGTGAGTTTAACTCTAACACGAGTTCTGTAGCCGGACTAAGCAAGCGTGAGTTTGCAGAAGTACTGGGTAGAGAAATTCAATCAATGGGCTTCCGTGTAGATGAACAATCTGCATTTGGTGGGGTAACTCGAGGAGCTCATAGAGGTAGAGGGCATGCCGAAGATCGCGCGTTAGATGTTAATATCGGCACCGGTCTTATTGAAGCTAATGATCCAGCTGCACGTGCTAAAATGGATAGACTAGAAAACTATCTGAAGCAAAAGTACGGCGATGCGATTAAGATCATCTGGAAAACAGAAGCTCACTTCAATCATATGCACGTAGAAGTTGTTCGAGCTATTACTCGTGCAGCAGAAACAGCGCAAACAGCAGCAGAGTCGATGTCTACTTCGGTACCAACTCAAGTAGCTGACATTGTTGTAAATGCTTCAAGACCACAAAGAGAAACTATGGACCCTATGGGTCGTCTAGATATACAGCCACTTCAAGTGTTCGCGCCTGAAGTAGTTAATACTACAGACCAACTAATCGATAGATTTACTCGATTTAGTGATCTAGCTTCTGAGTTGCGTAAAGGTTTTGAAGATCTTGGTCCGAATGGCGAGGCAATGATTGCTCTTATTGACGGTACCGATATGTTTGCTGAAAGACTGCAACATGCCAGAGAAGCCTTTAAAACTGGTGATATGACTGATAAAGTTATTGCCGGAGCTGCCGTAGCGTCTTCTGCACTTGATACTGTGCAAAAAATGCTAGAAGCAGGATCTAGAGCTAAGGTAGAGCTGATTGATAAAGAAATCGCAGCAGAACAAGCCAGAGATGGTAAGTCAGCTGAAAGTATTGCAAAAATTGCTTCTCTTGAGAAGAAAAAAGATGCAATGCAAAGAAAGTCATTTGAAATAAATAAGAAGCTTCAAATGGGTCAAGCAGTAATTGCTACAGCTTCAGGTATGGCACAAGCTCTAACACTGGGTCCTATTATTGGTCCAATTATGGCGGGTGTTATTGGTGCAATGGGTGCGGCGCAACTTGCTATTATCGCAGGAACTTCGTATCAATCTACTTCATCTTCATCTAGCGGCGTAAGTAATGCATCCCCTTCAAGCCTTACAGTGGGTAAACGAGGTGACTCAATAGACTTAGCACGTAATAATCCAAATGCTGGGGGTGAAATAGGTTATCTACGTGGTGCGCAAGGCTACGGCAAAAACTCTAGTGATTATGCACTAATAGGTTCTGCTTATGGTGGTAGAAATCAACGTGGTTATGGTAATACTGGAATTCTAGTTGGCGAGAAAGGCCCAGAAATTCTGAGCCCAGATATGCCAATGCGAGTTGATCCAGTAGAAACTATGGCACAGCAACCAGCAGGTCAGCCAGTTCAATTCAATATTCAAGCACTAGATGCGAAGGGTGTTGAAGAAATACTGCACGGACAAAGAGGTAATATTATTGGAATGTTAAGAGAGGCTGCAAATGCTAACGGACAACGCTTCCTAGAAGATGTGAATGTTAACGTATATACGCAACCTAACGTTGGACGATTATAATGGCAGCATTTACTAATTTTAATAATAGACTTCCTGACCCAACGTTTAGTCTAAATGATGCCGGAGCTGTAGAAGGCTCCGGCATCTCCGGACCCGGTTTTGCTAGTGTCTCTGTTACTTCGATTCGTCCTGGTCAAGTATCTCGGACTGTTAGTGGTAGAGGTATTCATCGAGAAACGGGTAGTCACAACTGGGAAATTAATATTTCCTATCACCCAATGCGCAGAGACCAATTTGATGTTGTTCAAGGGTTTCTAGATGCCAGAAATGGTCGCATGAAGCCTTTCTTCGTAGTATTGCCCCATAATAGTAAACCTAAAGATCCAGTATTTGCTACATATGCAGCTACTAATGTTTTAAGTGCAGCTGTAGGGCACCAAGCTGGAACTCCTTATGTGTTAATGCAAGGCTCTGCGGTAATTACAGGTTCCGCTAAACCGGGTGATTTCTTTACTATTAGTGATGCAAATGACGCAAATCATTTGAAAGCTTATAAAGTAACTAGAGTTGAAACAAACGATACATATCAGTCTGGAAGTACAAGACCTACTACTTCTCAAATTAGAGTACACACTCTTCCCCCGCTTGCTAAGTTTGTAAGCAGTGGATCAGTTATTAACTGGATAAACCCTGCATTTAGAGTTATTCAAAAATCAGATACTATGGAGTATCAACTTTCGACCGATAATCTATATCAATTCGGTCTAAATCTAGAGGAGATTCAACCTTAATGAGTATTAGTGAAAGAATCGTACATGAGGATGTAAGAGCCATGCTCATGGCTAACGAACCTTTTCAGTATGCGCATTTAATTAAGTTTGAACGCCCATCCCGTCCTGATTCGCTTTCAGGACGGGTCTCTACCTCGGCAGTACGTTATACTTATATGACAGATGCTAGTAGAGACGTAAGCTTTGATGACGGCAGCATTAACCTACAGGGTAGCGCCAATGGTTCTCAAGTTTATTTAGCGAATAAAGTTTTAGGTGTTTCCAATATTCAAGAATCTATAGAGGCTAGAGCTGATACTTGTTCTATTACATTAGACGGTAATGGTATTGGAGGCGCAGCTACTGTTGTAGCCGAAGTAGTACAAGTTAACCCAACTACGTGGGACTTAGTACTATACAGTGCAAACGCAGATTTAGTAGAAGCTGGATTCAGAGAAGGCGATAAAATCACTTTAAGCGGTGATCGTGTTGGATCCTTTAATATCCAGAAATTCCGTTCTAACGGTATCAGAATCACAAAGATTGATGATGACTTAGCTATTGGGATTGGATTAAACCTATCAATCCTATTAAACTCAGAAGAAATTAAAAGTATTCTATTAAATAAAAATGCTATTGATTATTCTTCTTTCATTAATAGAGAGGTTCATATTTATAGAGCTTACTTTGTAGATGGTAAGTTAGTTGGCGGGTATAGAAATCTAGTAAAATCTTCAATATTTACAGATTCTGTACTTTGGGGCGCGTCCAAAACTGGTGTTAAGTTAGCTTCTTCAAAATTTGTAGAAGGCGGACTGATAGGATCCTTAAAACAAAATACTAGTTATAGTCTTAGTTTTAAAGCGAAAGTAATAGGTATTAACCAGATGAATTTGTCTGTAGACTTATTTCCTGATTCTTTACCAGAGACTGAAGTTACTGTAACGACTAATAATACTTTATTTAAGTGGGAAAATATATCATCTTCTAACTTAGACATAACTTCCAAAGATTTATATCTACGGTTTTTCCAAGGGGCCGGTATACCAGAAGGCGTTTCAATAGAAATAACAGATATTATGTTAACTGAATCGCCTTCAGCTAGTTCATGGGTATCACCAGATAGTCCAGTAGGCCCCATCCTGTTATTCAGAGGAATTATCAATAACGTAAGTTTTGATGATGACGATTCTGGAATTAAAGTACAGTGGGGATTGACTAGCCACTGGGGGGATTTCTCTCAAGTACGAGGAAGAATTACCTCAGATGAATTCCATAGAGCTCTTGATCAAAATGGTATTCCACAACCTTATTCCGCAATTAAACCAATTTATGCGTATGATAAAGGTTTTAACCATTCTGATACTAGCATTAATCTTCTATCGACTTACCAAGTTCTAGTTGAGAAGACGGCTGTAAAAGCTAAAAACGGCTTTTTCGGTATCGGGGCAAAGACCAAAGTTAAAACAACTATGGTTCCAGAAGATAGACAAACTCCTTTAGACTTCCAACTTCAATCAAAAGCTTTACCTGTTATTTACGGTGTTCGTAATATGACAGGGCTACCTATTTTTGCTGATACTTTAAAGAGTAATAGCTCAGAAGTGTATGTAGTATATGCACTTAGTGAAGGACAGATCGGTGGTATCTACGATGTATATGTAGATGGTAAATCGTTAATCTGTAATAATAAAGAAGACTTTGATACTAGATCAAGTCAGAATGCGGAAGGGTCTATTGATGTAGTTTGTAGAGGGCGTGCTGACCGAGGCGATGTACTTGGGGGTGTTACTGTTACAAATAATAACTCTGTTAATTATTACTATGATCCTTCTTTAAACATTGATCTAAGAGATGTATGGAACCAAGTATTTAACAGAAATGCTATTACTACGTACTATGAATATATACCACCTACTGGAGTTACAGCTGCTGATACAATCGGTAAAGGCGTAATTCACGGTGAAACTATTAGTATGACGTCTCCACAGACTATTACTTTAGACTTTTTCTCTGGTACAGAGAGCCAAAAAGCTGCATCGCAATTAGTTCAACTTGCTCAAAGTAACTCCTTTAAAGTACAAAATGATTATTGGACAGGAACTGATACTTCTGAGTATTGGGGACCGAACCATAGATTAATTGATACCGCTTATATCGTAGCAAAGTTCAAAATTAAGGAAGGTGAAACAACTATTCCCGACCTTGAATACATTGTACGAGGCAAAGTGCTTGCATGCTATAACTATGATTATAGTTATGCACATGATGACAAGATGTCTGATGAAAATCCTCACCACTTTGAGTTGGGGGATATGGTTACCTTAAGTACTAACCAAAATGTGCAGATTATTGATAAATGGAGTTTTGTACGACCCGATGGTGTATTAGAATATCGTTTTAGATATAGTGAGCCACCGAATTTAGGCTACATAGATGGAGTACCAACTACAACTCGTTTCTCTATGAGTAAAGACACTCATACTTGGACTATGACTACTTTTAATTGGGTGGCTCATTCAGGAACTGTTGGTGCTGCTATAAGCGCCCCCGTTACAAGTGTAGCTGAAGTTGGCAAAGGCGTTACAGTAAGTTATCCAAGCAAACCTTCACTAACAGTTGGAGGAGATCCTTCTCAACAATCTCCAATACTTTCGGTTATGGAAGATAATAACCAAGTCTTTAGAAATGCGCTACTATCTGGTAGAGTATACTCTGATAGAATAGAAACGGATATGATTTAATGGCACAGACAGTAGTATCAAGAAACACAATTCAATTGGCTGGTACTGCGTCAGCTGTCAATAACTATTATAATGGTTACACTATAATACTTACACGGTATAATAGTGTAACTGGCAAAGAAACGTCGCAAAGTAAAGCAATTATTGCTTATGATGGCGCAACTAAAATTGCTACTATTGACGGTATTTGGGATGCAGACTTTATTCCAGCCTCTACAGATACTTATAAAATCATACCTACATATCCTGATAATCGTGTTAGTATAAATCCTGCGATTCAAACTTTAGACTACGTAACTTCAGATAGGTACGGTAAAGGCTTAAACCCTTTCAAAGACTTATACCTACCTTCCTGGCTAGAATCAGGTAGGTCATGTGACGCTCAATCAGATGTAACCATGAGAGTAGAGCAAGGGCACACTGTTCCATTCATAGGGGATATTTATAAATACCCTGCAACTGGACGTATACTATTCCAAGGACAGATTACTTCAGTATCTGGTAACTATATAAGATTCACTAAAGTTTTAGGTAAATATACTAATAAATGGAACTCTTGGAAGTATTATCCAATCGATGCTTTAGTATATGACGAAGAGCGCTTATATAGAGTCACAGTAGCAGGAACTAAGACCACTAAACCTACTCATACAGTAGGCGATGTAAACGGACTTGCTTATGAAGAACACCCTGCCTTATATAAAGTATCAGGTGCAGGACTTCCTGTAACTGCTCTATTAAAAAACGGTGGAAATCCTATTCAAAGTATAAACGAGTCTGGTAATAAGATTTCGGGCTATTCATTATACGATAGTGATGGAGTTGACTATTGGAGACTAGTAGGCTGGGATAGTCATGATCAACGCTGGGTAACTAGACACCAAACGAATCTGATTATCGATACTTCCTTATCTCTATTTGAAAATGTAAACAGCTTGTTAGAACATTATGGTGGGATACTTAGATATACCGCTGGTCAGTACCACTTAGAAATTGAAGAAGGAGAAGGAGGAATTCCTTCTTCTGATAGCGAGCCTAGAAATATTGATAATGATAACATTATTGGTAAAGTTCGTATTTCAGATGAGGGATTACGAAGCTCATTTAACTCTCTAACTGTAGCGTACGCTGATCCTGCGAATAAGTTCGAAGCAAAGAACATTAGCTTCTTTAATTCTAACTTCTTAAAAAGTGACCGTAATGTACCTAAGAAAGGTAACGTTTCTATTGCAGGTATCACAAACTATTATAATGCTAGAATCCTAGCCGACAAATTCTTAGCTAAATCTCGTTATGGATTAACTATTAGTCTTAACTTAGCACCACGAGGTATTTTACTTCTTGCTGGTAAAGTTATTCAAGTCCAAAATCCTAGATATGGGTGGACTAATAAAAAGTTTAGAATTGATAATCTAACACATAATGGGGATGCTACAGTAGATATTGTGGCTTCTGAATATGATGATAGTTTCTATGTTATTAGCAATATTAGTCGCCCACCAGCAGCTGCACTAGCAGCAGAATCTAATATTGTTACAGACATTCGTCCTGGTCAACTACGTGCAACTAGCGTAGAAAGTCAAGACGAAGCAATTGGCGGTATTGAATTAAATTGGGCAAATAGCTCTAAAACCGATAATACAGTTTCTACCGAAATTTACGGCTCAACTAAAGCCTATCTATTCATAACCGCTGCCTCTATTACTGAGGGTTCAGTGTTTATGACTGGTACTGCACACAGTTTATCTGTTGGTGATGTAGTAATCAGCCAAGCATCTTTAAATGGTCTAGAATATGGTAAGAGTTACTTTGTAAAAACTACGCCTTCTTCAACCAGCTTTACGTTAACAGAAAATATGAGCAATCCAGCTCTCACTATTTTTGAGAATGGAACTCAATTAAACTTGAGAATTATGACAGGTCAAGTTATTGCAACTGTAGACTCTGCTGTAACCTCTTATATTGACGTTATTCCTGGAGAAGGATCAACAAGAGTCCAGAAGTATTACTGGATTAGACATAAGATCACACAATCATGAAAAAAACATATTATTCAGATTTTTATCCGTACTCAAATGAGTCAGGTGTAGTTGGTACAACTATGCCCGCCCTTACTGAAGCACGCGTAGCTGAGATTATTGGAGACATTGGTGTTATTACTGATGACTCAGTACTTACAGTAGATGAAAAAATCCGTATTCTTATTCCGCTTCATGATGAAGTAGAGTTAGAGTATGAAAATATCTCTGCACAAGCTATTGCTTTTGGCATTAATATTGTACAGTTAGAAGATGCTAGAACAGCTTGGATAGCTTATCTGAATTCTCTAAGTCCTGCGTGGGATGATAAATCTCAAAATACGAATATTGATAGAGGCATTTTCCGTCAAAAGATCAATAATTACTTAGAACACCTATATATTATTCAAGCTAATAATAACGCTGAGGCCGCTCGTAGAGCTGATGTTGATGGAGGCCTGACAGATGGCGGAACTCCTATTACTAGAACGGAAGTTATCACGAGCGAAGGTACTAGTAGAGATACCGCTAATGTTGGTGGTATTCCAGCAGCTCAAATTAAAAGTGAATTACAAACAGCTTTAGATAGAGCTCAGCAAGCTATTGATACTTTTGATACTGTTGCCCCCGCTGTTCCTAGTGGACTAGCTTTAAGTAATTTAATCACTACTATTGATAGTATAACTGGTGCCCCTAATAGTGCCTCTAAGGCTGAATGGTCCGCAGTTACCGACTCTGACTTAATGTACTATGAAGTAGAAATTACATCTGCTTTAGAGTCAGTACCTTTGTTAAGAACTGCAAATATTAATCAATTAGTATTTGGCACCGTGGCTGGCACTAACTATACTGTAAAAGTTCGTGCGGTCGATGACTCTGGCAACAGATCAGACTGGTCCGCAAGCCAAAGTATTATTGGCGCTAAAGATCAGATAGCGCCAACTACTCCTTCAGGCCTAACTGCAGAAGCATTAGTGTCCTCTGTAATTTTAAAATGGACTAACTCTTCCTCTTCGGACTTGAAGCTTGTTAAGCTTTACGAAAATCCTAATAATGATTTTGCAAGTGCTACTTTAATCAACTCTTTTAACTCCAAACCAGGCTCTGTAGGTAGTTATACTAGAAATGGTTTACCTGTTAACGCAACTCGTTATTATTGGATAGTTTCAGAAGACACTTCAGGAAATTCTTCCGGACCTAGTAACGTGGCAAGTGCAACGGCCAAAGGCGTAGATATAGTAGATTTCACACCCGGCCTTTACCCTACAAAAGTAGTATCTTCACTTCCAGGCGCACCCCATATCGAGGGTACCTATGTTTATTTAACTACGGATAAGAAAACTTATAGAAATACTGGAACAGGTTGGGTAAAAAACGTAGATACCGCAGACCTTTCAGGGTCTATTTCAGATGTACAGATTGATGGACTATCCTCAGCTAAATTAATTGGTCAGTTGACAAATGAGCAACTTCAAGCTATTGATGCGGCTAAAGTTGCAGGTCAACTAACTAATGAACAGATCGCTAATCTAAACGCTGCAAAGATCGCAGGGCAGTTAACTAATGAGCAGATTCAAAGCATTGATGCTGCAAAAGCAGTTGGTAATTTAATCAATGCTCAACTAGCCGCAAACAAAGTTACAGGTCAATTAGTTAATGAACAGATTGAAGCTATTGATGCTGCAAAGGCGGTTGGTAATTTAATCAATGCTCAACTAGCCGCAAACAAAGTTACAGGTCAGCTTACAAGCGATCAAATCCAATCTCTTAGTGCTGCAAAAATCGCGGGCGAGATCACTAGCACCCAAATTTCTGATAGCAGTATTAGTACTCCTAAGATTGCGGCTGGTGCTATCGTAGCATCTAAGATTGCTGCAAACTCAATCGTAGCGTCTAAACTACTAATTACTCCCGGTTCTATTAACCCAGACGTAGGTTATTTTGATGACACTCTATGGGGATGGAATGGTGATTATAATGGTTGGTATAAAGAATCAGCTAACGTAGCCAACTTTGTAGGTAATTATTATGTGATTTGGAGTGGCAGAACCACTAGATCAGATGAGATATATAAGTCATCTAATCTTATCCCCGGTGTTGCAAAACCCGGAACCAATTTGGCAGTTAGAGTACCTGTAAGAAACCAATCTAACAGATTAGTGTTAGTTGGTATTGAGTTCTTTGGTGCAACTAATAACTTCTTAGGAGCTATTAGAGTTGCTAGTGATCCTCAAACAGGGTTCCAGAACCTGTATGCAGAGGGTGTAGTACCCCTCGACACAGTGTCTTGTACTTTTGTTATGTACTCTCCTGCGGGCGCTGCGCTAGATGGCGTAGCAGTTGTTGGTGGTATCTCTGTTACTGAAATGATGACCGGTCAACTAATCGTTGATGGATCAATCACGGCTAACGAAATTGCAGCCGAAACTATTACCGGCGATAAAATTTCTGGAAGTACTATTACTGGTGCCAATATTGTCGGCGGTACTATTACTGGAGGCCATATTGCTGGTAACACGATTTCAGCAGCAAATATTGCTGGTGCAACGATTACTGGTGATAAAATTTCTGGAAATACTATTACTGGTGCCAATATTGTGGGTGGTACTATTACTGGAGGCCATATTGCTGCTAGAACGGTCTCAGCTGCTAATATTGTAGCAAGCTCAATCACAGGTGCAGAGATCCTAGGTGATACTATTACTGGTGTACACATCAAGGGTAGTACCATTACGGGAGCTAATATTGTTGGTGGTACGATTACGGGTGGACATATTGCTGGGAATACAATCACAGCAGCAAACCTAACAGCTGGTATTATTACTGCTGGATATATTGCTTCTAGAGCCATCACCGTCGATAAGCTGGCTGTTGGTTCTACTGATAACTTACTGACTAATGGTCAATTCCAAAGCGAAGCATACGGTGATCTTCCCCTAGCATGGTCAAGATTTAGTAAACCTAATAATGCTGATATTATTAGAGTGGTGATTGGCGATGACTCTTGGCCTGTTAAGAAAGTTTTAGAGCTTGGTAGACAAGTTGCCGGAACAGGAGAGCTTTCCGCTTACGCGGACAGTATCGCCATTGATGACCCTAACTATTGGGAAAAAGGCAATCTGTTAGCACAACCCGGCGACGAGTTTTATGTAGAATCTCACGTATTCTCTAGCAATCCAAATATTGCTAGAATTGAAATTCTAGGAAAGCAATCATCCGGCGCTATTGTTAACTCATTCTCTCTAGAAGACTTTGCTTATTCTTCTGTTAACCAAAACACAGTGAACATTAACACTCCTGGATGGCTTAAATCCGTATGGACATTTAAGTACAACGGTATTGTTCCTGCCAAGATCGGATTAAGATTCTGGAATCTAGGCGGAACAGTAGGTCAGTTTGTCTTATTTGGTAACATTATTATGCGTCGCCGTAACACGGGTACGTTACTAGTAGATGGTGCTATTACTGCTAATAAAATTGCTGCTAATAGTATTACTGCCGACAAGATAGTATCAGGGACTATTAGTACTGGGTTACTAGCAGCGGGAGCAGTTACTGCAACCAAGTTAAGTATTTCTGGCGCGAATATCAATCCTGACATGGGGTACATGGATGATGACTTCTGGAACTGGACGGGTGACTATACCAACTGGTATCCGCAACCCCCCGGTGGTCAATTTAAGTCTAAGTTCTATACACTTTGGGAGGGCATGTTCACTGGAACTCAGGACCGTCACAAAGCCTCTAAGCGTCTAGCTCCTGGTGCTGTGAAACCTGGATCAACAGTAGCTGTTCGTGTCCCTGTGGAGAACAACAGCGGTAGAAGCATGGTAGCTGGGCTTGAGTTTTACGATATTAACGGCACGTATATCAGTGGGTGCGTTGTAACCTCGGGTGCTAACTCTGGGTTTAACAACCTCTTCGCTTCGGGAGTAGTGCCTGCGAATACGTACAACACTGGTCTAGTTATGTACGCTTCTTCTGGTCCGGCCTTTACAGGGAGCATTGCTGTAGGAGCTATATCAGTTGTAGAGATGACAACGGGTCAACTAATTGTTGACGGGTCTATTAGAGCCTCTGAAATCGCTGCTGCCACCATCACTGGTGATAAGATCGTGGGTGGAACTATCACTGGTGGGTTAATCGCTGCTAATCAAATCCGCACTGGACATCTTCTAGTTCAGGCATTTGGTTCTAACGCCAACCCTGACCCGTACTTTGCTGACATTGGTTCTCCGACTTCGTTCTGGGATACGGTTTATGCGGGGGGATGGTATCAAGAAGCCAACACCGAAAACATGAATGCTATTAATGCCCCTCGCGGTATTGTTCTGTGGGAGGGTAACGGTCCTCCAGGCACGGATGTTAAGTACGTTCACACAGATATTCGTCCTATCGGAGCAACCTCGGGGCAGAAGATTCGCCTAAGAGTCAAGGCTAACAACGCCTCCAATCAGATTGTTTGGGCGCAAGTTGAGTTCTTTAACTCCGCTAAGAACGTTAGCGGTACCGAGCAAGTGACGTTTAATGCTGGCTCAGGGATTTCGACTCAAGAAGGTCAGTTCTCTATTCCTTCTTGGGCAACCCACTGGCGCTTCTTGGTTCGTAACCAAGGTGGATCAACCTTCACTGGTGCTGTGATTTTGTCTGACTTCCAAGTCGAGAAGGCAGTTGACGCCAACATGATTGTTGATGGCTCAATTACGGCATCCAAGATACTTGTGGGCTCAATTAGTGCTGATAGGTTAGAGGCAAAAAGTATTACAAGTGCTCAAATTGCATCTAATACTATTACTGCAAGAACTTTAGCCATTGGTAACTTCGATAATATCATCCCCGATGGTGACTATCGTGATGCCGCCTTCTGGAAAAACGACGTTGATGTGCCACAGTTTCCGAACGTAACTGAGTCCAACGGGGCTTGGACGGGGGGGCGTTTTCTGCAGTTTGTCGGAAGCGGTCACCGCGACACTTACTCTAGGTACTTTCCTATTGAGATCGGAGCTACTTACAAGGTCACTTATCGTCTCTATACCGGAGATATGACACCGGGTGGTTGGTTCCAGCCATTAATCCATGTTCCTAACTATCAATGGCAGTCCATTCTTAAGAGCGGCCCCGCGGGTGAAAACGTTGGGGCTAATAGTATTGGTGACGTTGCAAATAACGATGGTTCTTACTACGGCTCGGGTGGAGATACGGGCGATCAGAGTTATGTTTTTCATAACCCTGCGGGGGTCACTGGTTTTGCTAACAAGCGAATCCAGTTTAGGTTTGTTGGAAACTTCACTGGCGCGGTCTATATGGAGATTAAAATTGTTCGTATCAGTGACTCGACTCTTATTACAGATGGAGGTATAACTACTCCTAAGCTCGCTACAGGATCTGTTATTGCCGATAAAATATCAGTTTCTAGTTTATCAGCTATTAGTGCTAACTTAGGTTCTATAACTGGTGGGTCACTAAATATTAATAATAAGTTTATAGTTGATGCCTCTGGTAACTTAACTATTCAAAGCGCACCTTCTGGCCCTAGATTGGTACAAACTAATCAGCTTATAAGTATTTATGACGCTAATATATTACGACTACGTATGGGAATTTGGTGATATGGGTATTGGTATTGAAGCATGGGATGTTAATGGTAAAGTAACTATTGACACTAATACGATGACAGGACGTTTAATTGGTACTCGGGTAGTTTCGCCCGGGTACATAGAACGTATATCTGTTCCTATAACTCCGGGTAAAACCCTATGGTATTATTCATATACTCAAGGTAGGGCAAGAATATTGTGCTATAGAGCAGAGGGCCCTCCTATTAACCAAGGAGTTAATGATTTTACAATCCAATGTGATCCTGCTTTCGGCGGGGGCGCAGACGGTACCGGTTATGTATTCTATGGAGAAAGATAATGCCTGTAGGTGCAGAAATTACTACAAATTCGGGCGTTATTCAAATTAATGAAAGCTTTCCTTGTTTATGCTTAAGGTACCAGGGGACTGCAACTTCTAATATACGTCACCCTATGTCTACTAACTCGACAAATAACTTAGTTAATTATGTAGATCTGACTTTTACAGCCACTAATCCTATTGTTGCTATAAGTGGGCCTCAAAGTTATGGTATAATAGCAGTAAGAAAAAATAGTGCCACAAATTGGACTTTTAGAGTGATTACAGTCTTTACTGGATCACCTGCGGCATTTACATATTTTGTTTATGATAATCCTATAATAGCGGCTAATGGAGCAGGTTTCGAATTTTATAGTACATCAGGAGAATTATTTTTTAGTAGTGTTACACCCGTATTTTCAGTTTATACTACTATAGCTGCAAGTAATGAGTATTCTGTTCCATTACAAAGTGGTAGAACTTATGCAGTTTGTTTCAATTCTACTATAACTAGTAGTACATCGGATGAGCACTTAACAAACGGAGACGTAATAACAACCTGGACTGCTAAAATAGACGCAATAAACATTGTAAGCGATTCTGCTAATAAAATTGAACCAGTTATTACTGGTGGGTCTGGCATCGGGGCATCTGCGCCGGAACCAACAGGAGATTTAGGTTCGTTTGGGTCTCCTAATATGGCGCTTATAATTGATGTAACGGAGTATATATGATATTAATAGGAAGCTTAGCAGCTAAATTAACAAATTGCTTACCCCTATGGAGAAACGGTAAACTCAATGACATTGATCTAGTAGGTACTCTAAATGAATTCCATCAACTAGTAACCTATATCAAGTCACAAACTGATTTAGTTTATATAGCAGAAAGCTCTATAAAGGGGAGATATGCTATTACAGTTTATCAATTTGAAGACAGAATATTAATAGAATTTAATACTAATATTACGTCTATGACTGAAATACTTAAATCAATGCCGGATAATACATCTGGTAGTATTCTTGGATTTCCATGTGAAGTAATTAGTTTACGAAGTCAATATGCTATTAAAAAGGCATATAGACATATTCCAATTATACATCAAGAGAAAAACTTAAAAGATCTTCAATATTGGAAATCTATTATTGATACAGACGGTAAAGAGTATTTACCAGATCATATAGAGTTATTTAAGTCTATGTGGAATGAAACAAAAGAGATATTTAAATGAATGACCAAATAGAATCTCTACAATTGAATTTACAAACTCAAAATGATAGAGTAGAGATTTTCAAAGAGCGATGGATAGAACAAGTCAATATAAATGAAGCTCTTGAACTAAAAGTAAGAACGTTAGAACGGCAAATTAATTTGCTAGTAAATCAGTCTAACCCATTAAATATAGATGCTGCACTTAATGTGGCACAAGGAAATGAATAAATGAAAGTTACGTGTATGACTGCTAATTATTATAATAACCAAACTACCTTCATGGATCAAACTAATCCAGGAGAGTTTACTACTAAATTTTCAGGTGGTGTGACATTTTCAGAAGTTGATTCACCTTCTAATACTTTTCAGATCAACTTTAATAACCTGACTAGCTCGTTACCCTACTTACCAGGTAAAACTTATAATTTAACTATTACAGAAGTTCCATCAACACCTGAATAATATGATAAGCTTCATTAGCGCAGCACGAGCACATTTTAAGCTTAGGTTCGCAGAATGGGCAGTTGGACTAGGATTGCTAGCCTGGGGCGTGTCATTAGCATGCGCCCCAGGACTCTTCGAGTCCAGTTACCTATTTAATGGAATGCTAAAGTTAGGCTCACAAACCCAGTGGATGTGGATAGCGATTATAGTTGCTACTTTACGTCTCACTTTCTTAATAATTAATGGAACTTGGAGGCGCTCAGCACATCTTAGAGCAATTGGATCAGGACTTTCCGCACTTATTTGGACAGCAATGTGGGGTTCTTATTTATCGCTAGGTGCAGTAATTCCGGCCTTAGCTACACTCGGTATTCTTATTGCTCTAGACATTTATTCTCTGTGGTATGCTACGGAAGACGCAGCATACTCCGATGTTAGGACAAAAGAAGAACGATTTGTACGTGAAGTTAAACGTCGTACATTATGATTATTCTCAAAACAACTACATCACCGTTTAGAGAAAGAGCCTCTGAATGGGTACTTTCAATTGCAACATTTGTCTGGGGCCTATCTCTATTTTTAGTTCCTGGACTATTCGAGTCCAATTCTTTTTATGCTATTCTACTTAATATAATGCCCCAATTAAATTGGGCTATAGCTATTTCCCTGCTTGGACTATGTAGAATTGGTGTAATGTTTACCGAAAGAGTTAATTATCCTCAAGCCCATTTTAGGGCTTTAGGAGCTGTAGGTGGTAGTATGGTATGGGGCAGCTTAATGACCATTGCTATCGCACAAGCAGCATTTCGTGCACCAAGTATTTCTTTAATTGGTATTCCATTGGCCTTAGAGTTTATGGCACTATGGTGGGCCGCTGGAGATGCTAAGATAGTCGATTCGGCTAAGAGTAAGAGTAATGGCCGCGGCTGAACTTCCCTCATGGATCCAGGAAATAAGCCTATTCGCAGTAGGCGCAGTCTCCGTGATCTTAGCAGTATGGAAATATGTAAAAACACAGGGCGATGCATCCCCTAAAGCCCCAGCCCCAAATAGTAATTCTCAAGTAATTTCAGCATCTTTCGTAGATTCTAAATTACTTCGAGAACTAATTGATGCTTTAAGAGAACATTCAGAAGAACATGCCCGTATCGCACTTCGTATGACTAGATCGAATTCCGAAACACGAGAAGATATCAAAGATTTAGCTGAAGCAGTGCGTATGCAGACAGACGCGAGCCTTAACTTAGTCAGATTCTTAACCCGGCAATTAAATAAAGGAGAATCAGATGGCGTTTAATGAGGCGGTATACTATGATAAGATTCGTACATCTAACTTATTTGGGCCTAAGTTTGAAACAAGTGAGTTTAAAGGTGTACAAGAAGTAACTAATGCATGCAGGACTGCTAAATGGCCAATCGCATATACAGCGTATGCCTTAGCTACGGCGTACCATGAAACAGCTGCTACTATGCAGCCTATTAAAGAGTATGGTGGCCGCAGTTACTTTATGAATAATTATGATGTAACTGGTAAAAATCCTGACCGCGCACGTAAGTATGGTAATACAGCAGTTGGTGACGGCGCACGTTATTTTGGACGAGGATATGTTCAGCTGACTTGGAAGCTTAACTACGCGAAAGCAGAAAAAGAGTTAGGATATAAATTAGTATCTAATCCTGATCTAGCTCTTGACCCTAAAGTTGCTGCTGCTGTAATGGTTCGTGGTATGCAAGAGGGTTGGTTCACTGGTAAGAAATTATCTCACTATTTTGATTGTCCATTAGCGACTCGTGCTCAATTCGCTCAAGCTCGTAAAATTATTAATGGTACAGACAAAGCAGAATTAATTGCTGGTTATGCCCTTAAATTCCAAGATGCTCTAGTTACGGCTGGATGGTAAAAGAAAACCCCCTTGACAAATTGTCAAGGGGGTTTTTGCGTTATAACTTGAAGCTATTAAACGTGTTCTTTTCAACATCTTGCTTAACACCGCCAAGGATATAGCTGCTTTGCTCAGTTTCCTGAGGAGCAACTTGAACACTCTTAGAAGAAATCCAAGAATCAGTCCATGGGAGTGGATTACGTGTAGGAGCGTCAAAGTCAATTGGAAGACCTACAGCGCGAAGACGATGACTTGCAATATAATCAATGTATTTGCAAAGCAAAGCTTCATTTAGTCCAATAATCGTACCATCTTTGAATAAGTACTTAGCCCATTCTTTTTCTTGGTTGATTGCAGACTTAAACATCGCAAGACACTCAGCGCGCGTCTCTTGTCTAATCTTAGCATAGATTGGGTCTTCGCCCGGTAAAATAGTTCTCAGCAATCTCTGAGTCATTCCAAGATGAAGATTCTCATCACGGCAGATGAATCTAATGATCTTCGCATTACCTTCCATCAACTTGTTCTCAGCAAAGGCCCATGAACAAGCGAAGGAAACGTAGAATCGAATACCCTCTAGAATATTTACTGACATGATGCAAAGCCAAAGCTTCTTCTTCAAGTCATATTCATTGACATCATACTCAACGCCGTTTACAACATGCTTACCATAGCCAAATAGCTGATATAAGCTAGAGTAAAGTAAGAAGTCATTATAGTAGTGAGAGATATCATCAGCACAAGCAATGATCTCTGGAATGTTAGACATTTCGTCAAACACTAATCCGGATTGAGCATATACTTCACGAATGATATGTGAGTAGGATCGGCTATGGATAACTTCACTGAAGCTCCATACTGTAGCCCAAGTTTCCATTTCTGGAACACCTGAGATAGGCCCAAATACCATTGTAGGTGCTCGTCCTTGAACACTGTCAAGTAGAATCTGACGTTTCAAGTTCGACGTAAAAATATGCTGCTTATAAGGTTCTAATAGTGAGAAGTCACCACGGTCCTTATTAATATCTACTTCTTCAGGAGTCCATAGAAATCCTAGTTGTTTCTGAATAGTATGCTCAATTTCAGCATACTTAACCTTATCATAGCGGGCTATCCCCGTCGACCCATTAGGATCGAAGAAGATAGCTGCTGTAAGGTGGTCGGAAGCGTTCTTGTTAAATACATTAATCATAGTTTACATGCATCACAATCTTCAACAAACTCTGGCATATCATCCTCTAAAGGTTGATCTTCCATAGCTTCTTCTTCGGCACCATCAAACGTATTGAAGTAGTATCCGTTCTTGATACCCCACATATACATTAGAATCATATGCTCTAGAAGCATTGACATTGGAAGCTTTTCTTCCTCGTAGTGTCTTGGATTATAACTTGTATCTAGACTGATCGATTGATCCATCCACTTATTCAAAATCGCCATAAGCTGAATAAAGCCAAGTGGGCTTTCGTGATCCCAGAGCATATCATACTTACTAGCTAGGCGACGACTTTCAGGAGCAACTTGCTTAAGAACACCATGCTTCGAAACCTTCTCAGTAATAATAGAACGAATAGGGTTAATACCATTCGTAGAATTACTTTCTTGAGCTGAAGTTTCCGCAGGCATCTGAGCCATTAGAGTGCTATGGCGTAATCCACCAGCAAGTTTTACACGCTCAGATAGTGCATCCCAATCATAACGTGGATTAGGATAAACTAGCTTGTCTACTTCACGCTTATAAGTGTGAATAGGTAAAATACCTTGTGAGTATTTTGTGTGTGCAGCACCCGGACATGGCCCACGTTCTTCTGCAAGTTCAACGCTGGCTTCAATCAGATAGTATGACCAAGCTTCCATCATTTCGTCAACAATTTCAAAAGCTGTTTCGTCATAGCCAACACCCTTATCAGCAAGCCAATAAGCGAAGTTAACTAAACCAATACCAAGCGGACGATAACGCTTCGTAGCAATCTCAGCTGCTGGAATTGGATACTTCTGATAGTCTAGAAGTTCTTCTAAGAATCGTACGATTAGATGCGCAATACGCTTCATATCTTCTGGAGTCTTGAAGTGAGCGACATTACCAGCAGAAAGCGTACAGAGTGAGATCAAACCTTCTTCATCAAACTCGTCTCGTAAACCCTTTGTAGGAAGTGTAATTTCCTGACATAAATTTGATTGAGTAATTGGAGCATACTCAGGGAGGAAGCTACCATGCTCATTGGCATGGTCGATATTCATGAAGTAAATACGTCCAGTCTGCTTACGTTCAGTCATGAACATAGAGAAGATTTCTAGAGCTGTATAGGTTCTCTTACGAATACTGTCATCAGCCTCATACATTTCGTAGAGACGTTTAAACTCTTCTTGGTCCGCATAAAAAGCATCAAGCAGCCCTGGAGTATCATGAGGGCTGAATAGGGTAATGTTACCGCCTTGGATAAGACGTTCATACATTAGCTTATTGAATAGGAAGCTATAGTCAACGTGACGAACACGATTGAATTCAGTACCGAAGTTATTCTTAAGAACTACAAATTCAGGGAATTCATAAGTCCAAACCGGGAAGTGGATTGTAACAGCACCGCCTCGCACACCACCTTGTGAACAACTTTTAACTGCGGATTGAATTAGTCGAATGAAGGGAATTCCACCTGTATGTTCTGCATCACCATCACGGATTTCAGAATTGATACCACGAATAGGCCCCATATCAATACCTAAACCAGCTTTCTGGCTAATGTATTTGATAGCGGCTGTAGTACCAGCAGTAATTGAATCAAGACTATCGTCGATTCTAATAGTTACACACGAACTGAACTGTTTCGTAGGTGTTCTTAGACCTGCCATAATTGGTGTTGGCAGATTGATTTCAAAGCAACTAATTGCGTCATAGAAATCTTTTACGTATTCTAGACGATAACGCTTAGGGTATTTCATGAAGCCAATAGCGGCAATCATCATTCGAGCAACTTGAGGAGTTTCATAGAATTTACCAGTTACTCGGTTCTTAACTAGATACTTGCCACGCCACTGTTCCATACCAGCATACGCAATATCGTTATCACGTTCGTGATCAACATACGCTTCTAGCTCATTCCATTCGTCTCTAGTATACTCGGTCATAAGTTCGGCGGCATACTTACCTTCACCTACGTTATGTCGAATAATATCATACAGATGCCACGGCTCATATTCACCATAGACTTCTTTACGCAACTGATAGTTTACGAGACGTCCTGCAACATATTGATATTCAGGAGTACGTTCAGAAATCAGTTCGCTTGCTGATTTAATCAGCATTTCATGGATATCTTTTGTCTCAATTCCGTCTGTGAATTGAAGCTTTGCTCGAAGCTCTAGTTCACTTTCGCTAACGCCTCTTAAGCCTTCGCAGGCCCATGCCACAATTCGATGGATTTTATCAAGATTAAGTTGTTCGGTTCTTCCATCACGTTTTGTGACTAAAGTCATTTGTTCTCCATTATACTTAGTAATTAAATTACTTATATTTAGTTCGCATTAAATGCATCATCAATCAAATAACAATTGCTCTCACCAATAGCCTCTGCACAGTATGTCGGCAAGTCCATAAGTTCAACATTCATTAGTAGTTGATCTTTGAAACTATTGAGGGCTGCGATGTATTTATACTTTCCAGAAAGCGGGAGAGCGTCAGCAATATCGAAGACAGATCCGTACTCTGCAATGATTGATGCGGCACGCTTAGGTCCGACTCCATCAACTCCAGGTACATTGTCTCCCTTATCTCCGATAAGACACTTGTATGTAAGGTAATCTTCGCGGGGTACAGGATTATCCCATGTGAGGACAGTCTGCTCCTTCCGAGTGACGGTAGAAAATCGACTGACATTCTCGTCAACAAGCAAGTCCCAGTCTCGGTCGCTAGAGATAAGCCAAATTTGCTCAATTCCATATCGAACCCGATTGGTAACGATGTATGCAGCGATATCGTCGGCTTCAACTCCTGGGAAGCGCAACAGTTCAAAGCGTCCGTCGCAAGCCTCAATAGCGCGCTCGTACTCATCGAAGAACTGTCGTGTGACTTCCTTCTCTTCAGCGGTGTCATCTTTATATAGTTCTTTTCTGTTGCCTTTATAATCTGGAAAAATTTCACGACGGTATAATGACCCACCCTGATCAGCCGCGATAACAATTTTGCCACACTTATAGGAACGGGCCAGGCTTTCTACCGTCTTAACGAATTCGCTGGCGAAAGCGGTTACTTTGGCTGGCTTTTCACCCTTTTTTACTTTGTAAGGTTTCCATCGAAAAGCTAAGTTCAAAGCATCGACGACAAGCACATTGTTGGGGTCTAGATTGACGGCCATCTGTTCTGCTATCTTAACCAATTTATTTTTTCCTTTTCTAGCCATTCATCTAATAACATAGTATAGCATCCCAACCAGTGAATGTCAACATATTTATCTAAGTTTGCTGGTTTCTTGTCAGTACAGACAAAGAACTTGGAGCGATTGTACTTGAATATTAGTAGAGGCTCTTTTCCAGTACTTTTGGCTTGTAACTTAAGTTTGTTCCACCAAAGCACTACATTGTTTGTTTTACTTGTAAAAATTTTATCATTGAAATGAGAGTCTGCATAGTGTTTTATTTCAATACAGTATCTATCATTGGAGCCTGGAATGTATACGTCGCCTTTAATCTTTCCTGCACCTGAACCTGGCACCCTTTCGAATGCCAGGCCAGTTTTCTTAGAAAGTAGGTCTCGCACTGCAATCTCACATGATGCTCCCTTTTGTCTAGGGTTAACTGCCATTATGCGTGCTCAATTCTAGACATATTGTCTTCTTTCACGATCTCTAGTTTTGCTAGAAGTGGATGCGACCAAGAGTGACTAACTACATAGGTGTTAAGGTCTTCCTTAAGAAGAACTTCCACTAGTTTTTCTTTACCTTGGTCATCTAGCACACTAATAACTTCGTCAAGGAATAACACATTGATTTCAGACTTAGATATTGAGTTCATTAGTTTACGAAGCGCAAGAAGTGTAGAAGTATTAACTCTAGCAAGCTCCCCTGAACTAAGGGCTGTAATATTGATTGGCTTACCATTATCAGTAATGATAACATTCAGCTTATCCGATGCAACACTAAACTCGATCGTGAAACGACCATCGCTAAGTTCAGCTAAATACTCATTAGTTAAGTCTTCTAAGTCCTTAACCATATTCTCAATCTTATAAGCAATTAGTCCTTGAGTACTAAATGATTTCTTAAGTAACTCTAATTGACCAAGCAGTTCATTCTGCTCATCTAGCTCCTTGCTCAAAGTCTCTAGCTGCTTTTCAAAACCTTCAGCTTGCTCTTGAATAACTTGAATACGACTGTTATGTCGATTAGCCTTATCATTGTGTTCTTGAATCTTCTTCAACTCATGTCTAGCGTTAGAAATCTTAATCGCTAGATTAGATAGTTCAGCTTCAAGATCGGCTTTATCTAATAGTTCTTCTGGAAGGTCTTGATCCACTGATCTATACAGCTCTTCAAACTCTTTGATCTGCTGCATTTTATAAGCATGATTTTTATTGTTTTCTTTAATAGAAATAATAAGCTTATTAAGTTCATCAATACGTAGCTTCATAGAAGCAATGGCATCTTCCTCAACCTTAATTAAGTTGAGTTTAAACTCTGCATCAATAGACTGTTCGCAAGTCGGACACGAATCACCTAATCCGGTAAGCTTGCTTAATTGTGATTGGTGTCGGCGCAAGTCGGATTGTAATCCGCCAAGTTCTGACTGTTCTGTATCGTAAGATGCTGGCTCTTCTACTTCAATCGCATGAATGGAATCAATATCAACATTCTTAAGCATTTCACGATACTTGTTGTTCTGAGCAACTCTAGTATTTGTTTTCTTAATATTAGCAATTTCTGCGGTTAATCCAGCAGCAGCTTTTTCTTCCTCAAATACATCAATGTTGGTTTCAAGCAAAGGAATAGCGCTTACATCAGTAAGTCTGTTACTCTTTAACCAATCTTCAACAGTAGAGACTTGCCCTTGCGACTTAGTAATAGAAGAACTAAGATCCTTAGACGCTGCCTTAAATACCTCAAACAATCTAACATACTCTTCCAACTGCAATAGATCAATTAGAAACTTCTTTCTGTTGGTATCTGTAGCTGTAAGAAACTGAAGACTGCTATTCGTACTCTGATAGATAAGCTGAGAGAACGTTTTAAAGTCATTACCAAACAAATCTTCCATAAGCTTGAAAGTTCCAGTCGCAGTATGGGATGAAATATCTGCACCGTTTTTATGAAGTTTAACCTTCACACTAGACTTTCTATCTACTTCGATTGTGTACTCATCACCATCTTTATAGAAAGTAAGTTTGCCCCAAGTAGTACCAGGACCATATCTATTAGGTATATCCCCTTTAGAGATACCTTTTGAATTCTTATTAAAACAAATTTCTTCTAGAATTAGTGGGATCGAAGATTTACCGTTACCATTAACACCTAGGATTTGTGTCACTGTATCTTGTGTGAAATCTAATTTATTACCAGCACCATAGCTAAAGTAATAATCCCATTCAAGAGTGTGAAGTAGTGTAGTCATGGAACACTCCTATAGCACGCTTTACTTTATCCTCAGGGAGTTCTAGAATATATAACATATACTCTGCTAACTCTTCTGAGATACTCATATCGCTATTCAAAATTAAAGCTGTATCCGAACTGCGCTTAACTAGCTTCTTATCTAGAAGCTCCGAGTCCTTGATCTTAGAAAGTTCAACCACATCACCTTCTAGTTCATAGATTGTGTGATCGAATTCTGTAGGATGCATTTCAGCAGGGTCACTAACAGTTTTGCGAATTAGTTGAGGTAAATTGAACTCATGCCATGTCCATTGCGTAGGATTAGTACTATCAATAAGAATATACCCAGTTGTAACGCGACTCCGATGGAAGCTAGTAACCATTGGGGAGCCTGGGTATACCAAGTTGCCTTGGCAGTTGCTATGGCTATGTAAGTCTCCGAGATACACCACTGGAAAATCTTTAACAAGATCAAGGTCAATCTCGGGCTTGACATGAGGCGGAATCTCTCCACGGATATGAGAGAACAGTACTTTAGATTTATCTAAAGAGTCCCATACACCTTTCTTATGAATAAACTCATAAGGAACAATTGTGAAATTATCTTCTTCATAGATTTCATCAATTACAGAAACTAATGGGTTGATAAGGTTTGTAACGTCCTTCAAGTGAGAGAAGAAAGTATATCCTTTCTTAGTAGCTTCGTGATTGCCCGCAAACAGTAGCGTTCTAACCTGCATACCTTTAACAAACTCAAAGTATAAATTTAACTCTTCCATTGAAGGAAGTTTATCAAAGATGTCCCCACCAATAATATGTAAGTCTACTTGCTTTTCAACTTCATATACTTGCTGGAAGAACATTCTATAACGGTTAAGTGCCCACTCAACTGGAACGTTCTTCTGGCCTAATTTAATGTGGATATCTGCGGTAAAAAGTATCATATAATCTCCGGCAGAAAAGCCGCCGTAGCAGAGCCACGGCGGCTTATATCATTTACTTAACGTCGAACTCGGCACCAACTTCTTCGTCGATTGCTTCACCCGAACCACCAGTTTGCAGCTTCTCTAGGAGAGCTTTCTGTGCTTCTGGGGTAGGACGCGGCAGGACTTCATCCATGCTCTTCAGTTCTGCAAGCTTCTCACGTTCTGCTTCATCAAGCGGACGGGGCTTACATTTGATTTGTTGAACAGTATATTCAACGTTGATAGGCAGAGGTCCCGTCTTCTTCTTAGTAAACACTATGTCAACTAACCTAGTGTAGGTTTAGACTATATCTTACATCTTTCAATAAATCTATCTTTCTTTCGACTCAAGGCAAATTCATTAGGTACATAAAACCTGGCAAAGTGCTCGATTGTAGATCTACAACTTGATTTTATGATAAAAGATTCTTTTTTATCAGGATAAGTGTAGGTTCGCCAATTAAGATAGTTATTAATTTCTAAAAGAAACTTTTGTTGAGAAGAGTGTTGCTCTACAGTAATTGTGAGCTCATTTTCTCGTTTATACACAACTGATCCATCTCCATTGAACACTCCGACCAAAAAGTATTCAAGGAACTCTTTATTACAAGATATCCATCTAGGGATTTCGTAATTTATATATGTTTTTCTGGGAAGTAACCCAGTTACTTTTTTAAACTTTTCAAAGTTTTTAAAATCTTTAACCTGAGCTTTATAATAGCCTTTATTATCTTTTATAAGGTTTCCACTTATAAAAGCAGCCATTTGTTGTGCCAGCTCTTTATCCTTAGATACCAAGCTAACATAACCATCTGCAGTTATACATCCATCTGCTTGCAGGAGCCCTACCATATAAGCTGTATGCCTAGTAGGCTCTAAAAATCGTTTGGTAGTGCCTATTTGCTGTTGATTAGAGTTAGACGCCCTATTATTAAGTTCTAGCAGTTTTAGCCAATCCGCAGAAATATACTTTCGTATACGGTACTCACTGATCTCAGACTTAGTAACTATTTTATTTAAATTCAGACCTTCCGTAATAAGGCTCTGAATATGCTTAATTTCTAGCTCCGAAAGCGCTCTAGCATTGGTTTTTAGACCTACTAATTCAAATTCTTTTTTTCTGCGTTTAATTGTAGTAACACCGCAATTAAAATGAGCGGCTAATTGGTCGTTTGTGTAATTCTTGTGTACGATTAAATCGTAAAGTTCTTCTTTTGTCATTTAGATGTTTCCCCGTTTCGAACCTATTCAAGGCCCTACGTTATAAACTAGTCGTTGAACGTTCTTCCTTTGTTGAAGGAAGCTTCGCTGCTGATCTATTAAGTATATAAACTTTTCTAGCTATCACGGACGCTATTACTAGCCACGTTGTTGCGCTATATACTATCTAATATTCCCAGCAATTAGAGGAATTTATACTGGGCTTAACTTAATGAGCATACCCAGTGTCAGGATCCGTTGGATCCAATTCTAGCTGATTCGCTACGTCCATCATTTGACCCATCAGCTTCTTCTTAAGATTCAGAATCTTAAGCTCACCGCTAGCTAGGTCGATACATTGAATGGCATACGCCCAGCTGCACTTCAAGTCAGGATAAAATTCCTTAACATGGTCAGCTTCCTTATTATCAAACTTTTCTGTAGCTCGATTGAATGCTAGGCATTCGAAGGGTAGTTGCTTATCGTTCTCACCCTTAACCCAATAAACATATCGAGCAAGCAAATCACCAACTAGACGGACGCGATTTTCGCCGTCCTTATATTGATAACTGTCTGCGCGATCCTTTTGAGCGGAACCTTTTGATTGATTAAAGCCAATAGCCATTTATATATTCTCCTTTGTGACTTCTTCAAATTTGAACAACACTTTGTCGTTCTCAATGCTAAGTAGTCTATTTTTGTTTATAATGTCTTGTGACACGGGGCTGTGAAACAAGTCTAAGCTGGTATCACCCGTCGTGGCATAATGTGAGTAATTTCTGTAACTTGCTAAAGCTACGTATTCTGCAATGTCTTTAGCTGAATAAAAGAATGTATTATCCAGTAAAGCTTGCGGGTTTACTAGAAAGCTTTTGCCACTAAAGTCTTTCAGATAAAAGAAGTATAACGGATCAAACTTGTTATGCGGAACTTCACCACATAACACTCTTAGAGCTGATATGTACCGCTTCGGATCACGTTTCGCGACCCTTTGTATGCTTCTCAGATCATAAAATATAATAGCACTCTCCAGGCTTAAAGTCAAGAACTTTTTTATAAGTAGTTTATCTTATAGCCCATACGCATATAAAATCCTAAACGTTGCTGAAATTGCTTCTCGCCAGTCCATCCGGAAAGTCGAATATCAACTACTCTAGGAGTTTGTTTACCTGGTGTTATTCTTTGAATACGACCAACTAATTGTTCCAACATCGGATCATTATTGATTGGAGTACCTAGAATTAAGCAGCTCAGGTTATTTTGTGAAATACCTTCTTTAAAGATAGAAGTTGTGCCCCAAATCTCGTCATTAGGACCTTCTACGCTTTCAATAAGTCTTTCACGATCTTGTGTAGTTCCAGTTACTGCTACTGCTGTATCTCGTTTCGAAGCACAATATTCTAGAAATTCTACTCTATCTGCGATAACAAGTATCTTATGCTTACGCTCTTTGTAATAATCTGCTAGAGTCATTACTAGATCGACATATACAGGGTCCGCCATTAGCGCATTAACTCTGTGAGCCCACGCACCAGAAATTACTTCCGGAAGCGGTATACCACTGGTTATTACATCGACCTCCGGCGCCATGGAGTTTTCAGGAGGTGGCTTGAATATCTTCTTACCAAAGTAATCCTCAAACATAATATGTTTACCGTCTTTACGTTGAAGTGTACCAGACAATCCAATTTTATAACGGCTGTAACTACGATCGACTGTTCTAGAAAATGTAGGGCTAGAAACGTGGTGCATTTCATCAAGAATGAACGTACCAAAGCTTTTCTGAACTTTATCCATACAATTGTATAGGGACTGAACGTTAGCAATAACAATTGGCGGTTCGATATTCATCTTACCAGAACCAATAATACCAGGCGTAAAATCGTATACTTTTTCTACTTCACGAACCCATTGTGTTCTAAGTGGAACAGTATGGACAACAACTAAAGTCTTCTGTGCTAATTTGCCAGCAATGGCAAGTCCAGCAAATGTGTTATGTGTTACTATATAATCATCAGTTAAGTAAAGCTTATCTTCACTATCCAATGCTATACAAAAACAATCATCATTCTCTAATTGTTTAATATCTACAATACTTAACTTCTTGAGTTCGTCGAATTTACCTGGCTTAACCCTGTCTAGTTTTCTTTTCAATCGGAAAAGTTGATTTTTAATATAGAAAGAAAGTCTAGTAGGTCTACATCTATAGGAAATTAACCCGTCTTTCTTTTCATTTTTATAGGTATACTGCGTTACTCGTTTACTGATTGTAGCACTGCCACCTAAAGACCTTATTATAGAAGTAAAATCATCTATTAATAACTTAGATGTCGAACAAAATTCAATTTTACCTGAATCCTCAATACAGCCATCAGAATCTAATAATCCTTGTAGTAGTTTTAATTTATTAGATAATGAATCGAATATATACTCCTGCGGAATAAATTTAGCATCTGATTTTTTACCTAGTAAACCTAGTCTTCGCAACTCATCTAAGAATACGTTAGTCTGCCCAGGTGGGGATATAATTCTATAATCATAAGCCCCTAGATAGTTGATTGAATGATTTGTAGGTAATCTTTCCTCAATATATGTTAGTATCTCAGAATCCGCAGTAGAAAAAGCAACTGTATTAGTTAGTCCTCCATCACCTAGTAAAAAGCCTAGTATATACGGATCAATAATATGAGGTTTCTCAAGGTCTGAAATAGGCTCAGGAAGAGGTAGATAGATACGTCCTTCTTTTAACAGTCTAGGCATTTGTAATATTTCTTCAGTAGACAGAATTTGAGTTGTTCTGCTCCTATTAACATAAACCTCCCATAGATGCTCACTACAAGCATGAGTTACTCTGCCATCCTTCAGAGTTATTTCATAGATAGGCTTGTTTTTATGAGCAAATTTACCTACAACTTTGGCACTTCTATTAGAAGGACTTATTACAGAGTCCCCTACTTTGATTTCAGCCATTGTAGTCCAACCCTCTGGCACCCTAATGGCTGAGTATGAAGGCTGTGCTTTACCCCAAGAAGGCTTCGCGTTAATGATTGCATTATCGTCTAGCGCATCATGAATAAGTTGCTGGCTTTCTCTTAGCGGAAACTTAAACTTAGGAAACTCAACGGGAACTGAGATTCGTTTATCAACTATCTCATAATGACTTGGTATTAAATCAACTCTACCGATAGGCAGGGTCATAAGACCCTGCCTAATTATTCCAAAGTTCCGAATAACAATCGGCTTCTCAGGATCATGATAAGAAGGAATCTTGTAAGTTAACTCCTTTTTAAGATGCTCAGCATATTCTGGAGTAACTTCAAGAAAGATTCGGTTACTTAGAACTGCTTTCATGTTTATCCTTTGCAATAAGGTATCGCTTGACTAATTCGCTTCGTACAATATCTTGTACTGTAAACTCAGTTGAATCGAAGTCTTGCTCAAGTCCTTCTAAAATCTTGAAGAACTTTTTAATACCGGTTTCACTGTCTCTTAAGTCTGCCTGTTTATAGTCACCACAGAAATAGTAGCGACAATCTCTACCAAAACGAGTAATAATAGAGTCTAGCTCATGGAATGACATATTCTGACATTCGTCAACAATTACTACTGTATCATTCATTGTAGTACCGCGAACGTGAGAGGTAGTCATAAACTCGACTATACCTTTCTTTTTCAAGTCATCGTATGTACCGCCACGATCAAAGATTTCATTAGTGATTTCTTTGTAGGGTGTTTCATATACAGCAGCTTTTTCTGCTTCAGTACCTGGAAGAAACCCAATATTACGGGTTGAAACTGCACTTCTAATGTAAACTAGCTTAGTGAATTCACCGGCTTGAATAGCTTTATAAGCGAGGTATGAAGTAATAAAAGTTTTACCTGTTCCAGCGCATCCATGAAGCACTTGATTCTTTTTAGACTCAAACACTCGTCTTTGACTATCTGTCATTGGCGAAATATCAATCGGGTCTAGATGTAAATCATTATACGTCTTTTGACGCGCCTGGCCACGCTTACTCGTTCTTCTTTTAGTCATTTAAACCTTTGAGAGTTAGACTCTTCTGTACGTTTCCTTGGGTAAGGGAGGTCGTACATAATCGTACACAATCCATGGAGAGCCCTGATAATGCAGGAATCGTACCCACTCGGGGTCTCCGGCTGGAGGCCTTGCCACCGTAAACGGTGTTGGCCAATCATAAAGCCAAATAAGAGACTTCGTCTCTTTTAACTCTACTCGTTTAATACGGTAGGCTTTCAACTTACTTCTTAAAGTTTTTTCATATATGAAGACGTAACCCGAACTATCAATAAAGAACTTATTCTTCGCTTGAATAAGATCAGGTATGCCTAGAACCATTTTACGAAGTGGAAGTAAGTCTTTTCTACCACATTGAAGACGTCGAATGCCTAACGTTTCACCGGGCATTCGACGTTCATCAACTACTTGTTCCTGTAGAAATAATACTCCATCAACGATATACCAATCGTCGCTAGGTAAAATATACAAGGGAAATTTTAATTTATGGAAATCTTTAAAGGTTACTATCATTCTTTAATCCACTGAATTGGATTTAAGAATAGTTCTGTGTTACCTCCAGATACCAAATAATTAGGTACTGTTATTCTATTGTTAATACTTAATAACTCTTGTTCTAACTCTCTAGCATATTTCCCTTTTTCGAACCAAATAAACCTAATAACTATAATAGGTTTACTTGGGTCTTTGCTAAATCGAGCTTTTATATTTCTTTTAGTGATACCTACTTTATAGTATTCACCGATTTTAATATAATAAAGAATAGCTGGAGAGTCTGGATCAAAAGTAGAATAAGTACATTTATTACAACCACTATAGTTTAGTACATGAGAAGGTTTTACTTTCCATTCATGTCCTTTATTACACTTATGTAGTATAGGAGTTAAAGCATTAATATAAAGTTCTATAGGTTGATACCTAATACCTTTATTTCTTAATTTCACCAGATATTCTTCATGAGAACATTTTCTATTAGAGGCACATTTAGGACAACCAAATCCTCGTAAAATACTATTAGGCTCAACAGACCAGATATGCTCATTAATACATTGATGAAGTATTTTAGTGTTAGCGCCCTTATATTCCTCCAAAGGAATAAAATCAATCTCTCGCTCAAAGAGTTGTTGGCTGTATTCGTGAGATGTTTTTAATTTTCCCATCATTTATACTCTTTGTCTGGAAGGCTACTCCAAATCTGGGATAGGGTGCCTCTCTTGACACTGGTCTAGCTGCATGAAGTAAGTTACTACGAAATGCTATAAATTTACCGGGTGTCGGCGCAAAGGACTGAATGATCTCCCTATCGTCTCCGACAAGAGCAAAGTCTCCGCCCCAATTAATATCCCAGTGATTGTTAGCAAATAGAATAACTGTGTAGTCTTCAGGATTATCACTATCTTTATGAAGCCACGATGAGTCACCATGATTATATAAGTTAAGGATAATACGTTCAGGCTTTACAAAGATACCATCTTCACGAAGAGACTCATCAATGAAAGTCCAGATTTGGGCAAGTAAACCCTCCTTTGGAGGATAACTTGCCCAGTGTCTGTAAGGCTCCCTAGGATTACCTGTCCATCCTACATGCTCCCACTTGGCATCAGCTAGGAGTGCTGAAGACCAAGTCTGGATTGTATTTAGAGGTATTTCGTTCCTGTATTCTTTGTACAGCATATCCTAGCCCTGACCAATTTTTAAGTTTCTCTAACTTATATCTTGTGTACTCTTCTTCAACTTCTACAGTTGCAGGAGTATACACACCTAGTTCTTCAGCAATTTCAAGGAGCAGTAGGAAATCCATAACTTCTTGCTGGAAGTATACCATGTTAGGTATATCACTATTTTTACGACAGAAGTCTGGTCCAGTACGAAGTTGCTTGGAAGCCTCTTGAATTACTTCAGAGGCCTCCTCCATAAGAATAACTAGACCTTCGCGTTTTTCTTCGCCAGTATAATCATCTATCACGATTATAATACTCCTTAGTTGGTCTAAATCGTATAGCCCATTCATATACTTTAGTCTTTTCTATGTTAGTATCTTCTAAAGTATTAAGCCAGTTGCAGAGTTGATCAGCGGTATTCCATTGACCTGCGGTATAGGAAGGTACATCAATCGTTTCCGTGTTTAGCATCCCATTCCTTTTCATACTTCTGATACTTAGTCATACCCGTTTCTTCGTCATAACCCATGCTATAATCGTCCGCGATTTCAAAGTCGCAGCCAATAGGAGTTCCTGGAATAGACACACCACGATCCATTTGGACAAAGCCACGTAGTGCAGTACAGTAGGCTTCAACTTCATTCTCCGGTACTTCGGCTAGGATGGAGTCGTGAACTAGAGCGAACATACGTGCACCTAGTTTTTCTCGTCCAATATAAGCCATCATATCAATAGCAGCTAGTAGGTTAACATCCGATGCAGTCGATTGAACTAGGAAGTTAAGACCCGAACGAATCGTATGGCTCTTAATCGCCTTATCTGTCGAAAACACATTAGGTAGACGACGCTTACGACCAAAGTGGCTGTAAGTGAAACCATTCTGAGCAACAAACTCTTGGTTTGCAGCAATCCACTTAGCTAGACCCTTGAATTGCTTGAAGTAAGCTTTAATAGCTTCTTCTGCTTCCATCTTAGTGAATTCAGCAGCGTTAGGATCAAGCTTTCTAGCATCGGCAGTAACCTGCGAGGCGATCTTATTAGGTCCAGCACCATACATGATACCGAACGTAATAGCCTTAGCAGCCTGACGTTCTAGAGGATATAGTTTCTTTACTTCGTCAACGTGACAAGGTAGACGGAATACTTGCTTAGCAATAGTACTGTGGAAGTCTCCGCCACTTTGGAAGACGTTCATTAGGGCTTTATCGTTTGATAGAACAGCAGCAATATAAACTTCAGCTGTTGTTAAGTCCATTGATACAATCTTGTATCCCGGACGCGCCTTAATAGAGCCCTTTACAGCCGGATTGTCCCGAGGCAATTGCTGCATATTGAGCTTCCCGGAGGATGATAGACGTCCGGATGTTGTACTATGTAAATTGAAGTTGGTTCTAAGCCGGGAATCCCGATCAAGGGCAGGAATGATTTTGTCGAGATAGGTGTTCTTAATCTTTGATCTTTGTCGGATTTCAAGAATAAGTCCAGGTATTTCGTGTTCCTGTGCAAGTTCGCTAAGGACTTCTTTGTCTGTCGATTCAGCTCCCGTTCCTGTTTTCTTTCCGGTC
>Ga0070747_1000029_pt1 | contig 57248 bp, 103 predicted proteins | sample VirMetDEL_Mar_31_FD_77321 | JGI IMG/M metagenome (GOLD analysis project Ga0070747, IMG submission 77321) | Aqueous microbial communities from the Delaware River and Bay under freshwater to marine salinity gradient to study organic matter... | ecosystem: Environmental > Aquatic > Marine >... | reverse complement strand
CATTAACTCTATTCTCTGATTTAAAGAATCTTCTAACACCAAGAACAATCCAAATGTTATCATCATCAGGTTGGTTTGTTAATTTAATAAGGTTACCCACTTCTACTTTAATACCATTCATGCATACACCGATAACCCTTTCTCTGTCCACCAACGACGAGACTCACTATTGGTCTTCTTGTTTACTGGGATTAACTCACAGTTTCCTCCATGCTTTGATACAACAAGATACAGTCCTTTTTCTCTTGGTGAATAGTTCTTTATCCTTACCAGTTGTCCTACCTTAATCTTACTATTAACTTCCATTACTTCCTCTCTATTATAATCTAACATGATATCATTGATTGTGCTAACATTGATTACCTCTATATTAACTTTTATTTTTTTGGGTCTTGAATAAACTTTCGGCTACCGGTTCAATGCTATGTCGTTTAGCCAATTCAATCAAATCGTTATCAGTATCAATAATGCTTTCACCATCGAAGACAGCATAGCGAGTCATACCAAAGGCTATTTCGTCAGGGCTATGAACCTTTCCGCTATCAAGTATTACTTTCATTATTCTCTCCCTTTCTATACTAATAATATAACCGCTCTGAGGATTTCTTCAAGGAAAATTTATGTCCGGTTTATTTGTTTGATATCTTTAGTTCTTCTTCTGCTATCAAAGTCTTGACCCATTCGTTGCCGTACTCTTGGGCAAACTCGGCAGAGTATTTATCATGAAAGCAAAGTATCTTCTCGCCCTTCATTGTGACATTCCGCAATTGATACCCAGGGATAAGAAACTTAGCACCAATTGGAATATCAGAGTCAGAAGACATGGACACAGAACAGACAGCAAAGGGCATAGACTTGCGAGCACGAACCATTTGTCCAGTGTTCTTGTCCTTTCTCTTTCCCCAATACTTTCTAAAAGCAATCTTCTCAATGATAGAATATATTGGTTGTCCGTTGTTCTGCATAAAGATAGTTGTGTTTGGTCTCAAATAAGCCATTGTGTTTTCTCCTTGTTACCCTTATAATATAACCCGTTGGTGATTCTTGTCGAGGACAATTATTGTCCGATTGCTTGTTTGGCAGCATCAAGACCATGAGCTAATTTTACCGACCTTCTCATAACTCCAACCCATTGGTTAAAATCTTTTCTTGTAATGTCTTGGTGGTGTAAATCTCTCGCAGTGCGGGATTGCCCCCAAGACCATCGGTCTTCTCTGCGTTTAGCATCAGGATATTGTGAGCCTTTTCCCGTTCTTGGTGCTTGTTGTGAAAGAATCAATTTAAGAAGATCAACACCCTCGTCCATAGAATCACCATGAAGATAACCAGTTTCATTGTAATAGTCATCGTTAAATGTTACGATGTCAACAACCTTCTGGATAAGAAGATAAAATTCTACCTTTGATAGACCCCAATAAACATCACTGGCTATCTTGGTGAGAATGTCCACTTTTTTTCCTTCGTATGTTACTAATCTCATGCTCATTTTTAGACTCCTTGTTGTCTTGTTTCTTACACATATAATATAACCAGTTGGTGCTTCTTGTCGAGGACAATTTATGTCCGGCTTATGAAAAAGCTTTGCATTTGTTTATCGCCACTTCAAAATTCCAATCGAGGGCGGCTGAAATGTGATAGCCAATTTCAACAAAACTATTTTCAAGTACCTCAAGTTTAAAGCTATTCAAGTCTTTTGTTTTAAGAATTGAATCAAGCAGGTCACCCTGTTCATCGTTAAGTAAACTAACCTCGTCTTCAAAGCCAAAAGCATCGCGGTATTGAGATTTCAAAAGCTTCCAACCTGCAATATAAGCACCTTTTTTCGTTAAGTGTGCTGTGGTGTAATGTTCCAAACCTTCGTCTGTATTTAGTATCTCTAAAACAATCCAAATGTCCATTTGTTTTCTCCTTTCTATACTAATAATATAACCAGATAACAATGTTTGTGAAGGACAATTTATGTCCGGCTTATTCTTTTGATAATATATTTATTAAATGGTCTTTGACCATTATTCCCTCTGAAGAAACAGCCGTGTGAAGTTTGGCTATGTTATGATTTGCACTTGGTCCCATACCAATTGACTGCCAAAAGGTTAGAGCATCATCGGCTTCTAATGAAGTGATAAAGTCTGCTGCTTTCTGAATGGTCTTCTTGGTCCACTTGGTTTGAAAGTTCCAGCCAGCATTTAACCTCTGTCTGTCTCTTGTGTTCTTTATATATCTTATGGTTCTTTTATTCTTTTTTATGTCTTGGACAATGCCTTCAAAGGCTTCGACGGATTCGTCGGATAGGTTATACTTCTTGTTCATTTTTTAGTTCTCTTAGGGTTCGATTGCGATCACTCGCTCTCTGGTTTGAAAATAGGGGTTATTGGCGTTTTGCTGGTCGGTCATCCACATGCGTTGACATTTGGAAGCGACTGGCTTGGGAGCCATCATATCAGTTAAGATAATATGACCGTCAAAATTATGTTTGTTGACATATCTGGTTGGAGCATCAAAGCAGGTTCCACCGCAAAGTACACGTTCCCAAACTTTCTTTTGACCTTTCTTCCATACAAACACCTTGCTTTCTTCTACTTCGGTATCGAATGGAATCACAGTAAACTCGGCAAACTTCGATAAACTATTAAGTTCTGAAAAGAAAGCGGCGAGCATTTTATCATCAACCGAACCAGACTGGTCAATTGATATGGCTATCTTGGCTTGTCTTGTGACCTTCTTGCCTGAATGGATATAAGGGAATCGCTTATTGATACGGCGAACGGTTGACCGCTTGCTTGACCGTTGGGAGGTCTTAACAAAATATCTAAGAACCTTGCGCCAGTCAACCTTTGGACTAATCATGTCCATGATTTGTTGACGGGTTTGGGCTGAGACTGTGCCCCATGAAGAACCTTTAGCCTGTACTTCTTTTGCTGCGTCGGCTACTGCTTGTTTCATTCTTTCTTTTGCAATCTGCTTGACTTCTTCGCTTGCTTCCTCCCAGCCATCATGATTATCAAATACATGATCGCCAAGTCCACCAGAGCCACTTGAACCTTGGGATTCGCCGTCACCTTCGCCAGATTGACCGTCGCCGTCCTTTGGGTCTTTCTTGAATTGCTCATCATTTTGAAGCTTGGAGAAGTACCATTCGGCTGATTTACCTATAGGGTATTCTTTGAATGGACCTTCAGCACCAGGGATACATGCTTCTTTGGGAAGTTTACCGATAAGATGAGAATTGATAGATAGGTCAGTCGCTACATTCCACATCATAGACATGCCCTCTGGAGGCAATCGTCCGGTCACATGCTCAAAGATAATGTGATAGAATTCATGCATCAGGACGCCAAGTTTGTGGTCGTCTGCGAGTCCTTCCATGAACTCCTCATTGTAAAGCATTTCAAATTGAGAAGTGCTTTTATTTATCATAACACCAGCCGTTGGAATTGACTTGGTTGGTCGCTTATGTATCCGACGAGACAAAGCGGCAAAAAACGGCTCATTTTGAAGCAATCGGAATGTATATTTATTTAAGTCAAATCTAACTTGTTCTTCGGACATGTTAACTCCTTGTTACCTTTATAATATAACCTGCCCTCGCCATTTGGCGAGGACATTTTTTGTCCGGTTTATTTTGCGGTTAAGATTTCTACGATATACTCTTGAATCTTCACACCATTAGAGGCAGTCATTCCATGGAGGCGAGACACATTGTGAGTTGCGAACTCGCTGTTGCCCATGGCTTGCCACAAACTCATAGCAACCTCAGACGGAAGGGTTACAAAGTAGTTGGCGACATTCTGCAAACGATTATCAGTCAACTTTTCTGCAAAGGTTTCTTTGGCTTTAATCTTCTCAATCAAAGCATTGTGGTCGTTGATTTTCCAGTCTTTAGTTAATTCAAGTTTACCGTCGTCAATAATATCCTCAACAGTTACTTGTCGGTCGTAGTTCTTAACAAAATCGTTAAGAGCAATAGCAGCCTCAAAGCCAACAAAAGCAGTGGACAAGTGATAAAGGGTTGGCGAGTGTTCAACTTTATCTAAACCACTTAGAGTCTTAGAAAGTCTTTCCCAAGAGCGACGAGAAGGATAAACCTTGTTTGGTTCATAGTCGTCACGATGCTCAAGGTGCTGGTGATTCTGGTTGATGAAGTTCCAAATCTCATCGCAAACCTCAGTCTTAGCCCAAGCAAGCCAATCCTCAACGGTAGGCTCTACATCAAAGACAGTGTAGCGGTCCAATTCAGCAGGGTCCATTTCACCAACTTGATATTGGGCTCCATGCTCTCCACCGTTAACAGCAGCAAAGATAATTGTGTCAGGGTGCAAAGTGTAGCCAGCAATCTTACGAGAATCACAAAGTTCAAAGATACCTTGGCGAACTTCCATTGTGGCTCGGTCAACTTCATCTAAGAAAAGAATGACTGGCTTGTTGCAAGCAGTGTGCAACCACTCAGGAGCAAGCCACTGAGTCACATTGTCCTCAACTTTTGGAAGCCCAAGCAAATCACCTTCGGTCATTTGAGAGGCTCTTCGTTCAACAACTTCAAGATCCATTTGCTTGGCGAGTTGATAAACGAGAGTTGATTTACCGATACCATGACGACCACGGGTCAGAATAGGAAAGCGAGCCTCAATAATGTGAGGAACAATTGAAAGGAATGTTTTAAAATCAATAGACATTTTTTGTCTCCAGTGGTTAGGTATGGTTTGTTTTTACTCTTATAATATAACTATGTCTCAGAAAGTTTCAAGGACATTTTTTGTCCGTTTTATGGAAGGCCCAGAAAAATAATAAATGAAAACATGAAAGCCATTATTATCATAATTCCTAAATCTTCTAAGGTTAAACTGAACATTTTATCTCCTTGGTACACTAATAATATAGCATATGTAAAAACATGATGTCGGACAAAATTTGTCCGATTAAAAAAAAATCAACCAAATGAGTCCAGTCCAGCAAATAATGTCTGCGAGTGCGGCAAGTGCTAAAGTTTTATTTCTTGACATGTTTTCTCCTTGTTACCCTTATAATATAACCAGTCCTCTGAACTTGTCGAGGACAAAATGTGTCCGTTTTCAATTTAATTCAATAATATTTCCCACCGCACAAATGATACGATTTGTAGGGTCGTCCATGAAAGCGATATAAACATAGCCGGGGTCGAATTGCGCCAAAGAAACAATAATCGCCAAGCGGTCAGAATCACGACACTGTTGTTTTAATGTAACCAAGTCACCGATCTTCATTTATCACTTCGCACTGCCAAGAAGTCCATTTGGTATATTCTCCATCATAGATAACGATAATATCACCCCAATTGTTATTAACAGCATCGACATGAAAGTCTTTAACTCTCTCAATAAAGAGCCCAACATGTTCAATTGGTTCTGGTCCTTTGTAGTCAGTCCATTTAACTAAATCACCGATCTTCATTGACCACCTCCCAATTTGCCGACATTTTGCTTCTCTGCAAAGTGTGTTCATAACCATTCTGAACCCATTTGATACGGATAGCAGTATCAGCGACACCAGATTCAAACTCACCATAACGATGATTTGCATCAGGGAAAAACCTGACTGCTGGTTCTTGAATTACGATAGCGTATGACTTATCGCTTTTATTTCTTAGTAAAGTTCCCTTTTGTATTTCCATAGTCTAATCTCCTTAGATATTTTTTTGGTAAAGTGCTGTGGGTTCCGTTGTTCCAGATAACCCGTTGATATTCTGCTGTCCCTGGGATTTGACGGCTAATGATGCCGACAAGTGAACTCCATTCTGGATACCGAGGGTCGTTGTATTTTACTAAATCACCGATTTTCACTTATCACCTCCAAGTCTTCTTTGGACATTTCAGAGATGAATCCATCGTCAAAGAAATACACCTTGACTCCCAGATATTCATCGTATGCGTCGAACGATGTAACTATGCCCAATTCATATTCACCAGCGGTATTTTCCCACCTTACTAAATCGCCTATTTTCATTTTACCACCTTCTTTAACCATTTCAACACACCAATATCAATCGTTGTCGGGACAGAATCGCCCACAAAGAGAATCTTGTGATTTTGAACCACCACACCGTCGCTTCGGTGAATAAAGTCTTCTCCAAGATAGACACACCTTTGCCCTTCGTGAATGGTGTTGCTGAAACGACTGTTATAAACGAATAAATCACCTACTTTCATTTTTTTCTCCTTTTGATACATATAATATAACCGCTTGATGAATTATGTCGAGGACATAAAATGTCCGGTTTTATTCTATCGCCTTTAAAACATTTCTGGTTTGTTCTATCGCCTTTAAAACCTTTCTGGAAATGACATCTCGGTCACCTTCAATCCATTGGACCTCTGCTGTACCATGGCGATAATCGCTATGAAGTTCGATGATAATACCGATTGAGCCTCTAAATTTTACCAAATCACCTACTTTCATTTTACCACCTTCAACAAAGCACCCATGGGCAGACCAGTCCTAAGAACACCAGTCTTAACAAAGAGAACATCAACACAAAAATCTTTCTTGTTGATTTCTGTAACCATACAAAGGTTGCCTTTTCTTGTTTTTACTAAATCACCGACTTTCATTTATCTCTCCTTTTCATGTATATAATATAACCAGTTCTTGCAAACTGTCACGGACATTTTTTGTCCGTTTGTTATTTATTTAAGGAGTTTTTTAGGAACTCGTTTTAGTTCGCACTCGATGACATCTATTTGTTGAGTGCCGCCAAGTTTAAGCAAGCGATAATATCGTGCGCCCCCCTTCTTTTCATCGTATCCAATGGAGCGGTCGATGGGTCGCGAGTTGGGTTCCACTATCATCCAGACCCAATCTCTGCATTCGCCATGATGCAGGAAAAACTCTCTTGAAGCAGGTTGAATGGCTGCATTTTGACGGGCTTGTACAAGGTCACCGACATTCCATATCTGCTTTCCTTTGTGACTTTCCCAAACCTTATTTGAAAACTTGTTATCAATCATTTTCATAACTGAATGCTCAGAAGGCATATATTTATCGTCTCGATCTTTTAACCAATTCAAAAAGTCGCCAGTGGTAGCAGAGAAATATTGTGTAACTGAATAATATCTTGCTATAACTTCGATTCTTTCTTGAAAGTCTAAATCTGTTTTGACTCTCTCAATCCAATTGCTTTGAGCATTAACGGCTTCAGGGCTGTTTCTCTCAATTAGGCTGCGAGCAAAATCGGTTTGACGAGTGGTTAACTTACCCCACTTCATAAATTTCTCGGACATACTGGTGAGAACCCTGACAGCGTAACTATCGCCAAGGTTATCTGCTGTTTGGGCAGCCTCTTTAAGATCTTCATAAGTGATTTCCTGTTCCATTTTTTACCTCTTGAATACCCATAGAATATAACTACTTCCGAATCTTTGTCGAGGACATTTTTTGTCCGGTTTTTGTTAGATTTTTCCAAGCGATATTTTGGGTCAGCAATTCAACCCCAGAATCAACCCAACGAACTTTCAGCCATCCAGTTTTTTTATCTGGAGGTACAACAACGATAGCCAGCCTCCTTGTCTCTCGACATTGGATCAAGTCACCGCATTTCACTCAGCACCTCGAAGCATTCCGAGTGATCGACAAATTGTCTTCCATCTGTGAGTTCAACCAAAATACTTTCCTTCCATTCGTGATAGCGGTCATAGAACGATATAACAACCCCAATACAGCCATGAAACACAGGCATACGAGGTTCGTGATATTTAACAAGGTTACCTACCTTCATTGACCACCTCGCATTTACCATGGGCAAAGTCCTTTGGAAACCATTCGGTGCCTCCTTTTAAATTAAGAACTTTATAATGAGTTTGTGCTATGCTTTCATAAATGTCCACGACTAAGCCAATTCTTTGTGTTTGTACATCCCTTATAAGGTCACCGATCTTCATTCGGAACCTCAACAATGCCTTCAAGACGGTGGAACCATGCCTTAACACTCGCAAGATTCCAATCCTTTAGGTCTTCTTTGATAGAGTTCCTAATTCCTTTCTCCGTATGTACGGGTGGGGGTACGGGGGTATGAGAGCGGGATAGTAGGATATGGTCGGGGCTGCTCTGCCAAGCCGTGCCGATGGCTAACTCACTCTTGACCTGTTCATTGAAGTAAGGCATCAGGCGCATTCTTTCGCCACCGAGGTGAGCCCCAATCGTTGGTTGACGTTGGTAAGTCGAGCGAAGAAATTCGATAATACAATAATTCAGATTGAAGTCCGTAATAACACCCATTTCGTTATACTCCGCATAAGTGCCGGTCCTTGAATCCCACCTTTCCCCTTTTTGCTGAACCAAGGCACCAACACCATAACCAGCAGCCGTCAAGGACTTGGCTATCTTTTCATTATAAGCGACTTGTGCTTTGACCAGAAGATCAAGGTGACTCTTCAAATGCTTACAGGTGCGGCGATTATGACCTTTCCCATAGCAGTAAGTGCATTGGCGATTGGTCCTCTTGTGTTCCTTTTTAGACATGACTCTTGCTGCTTTGATGTGCTGCCAGTTCATGCCCAAATCTCTCATCGTTGAATGAGACATGCTACTATGAGTGGAACCAAGCCAGTTAGGGTTGTCTTCTTTATACTTCGTTATTATCTGCTTGTATTCTTCATAAAGTTTTATGAGGTCTGGGCAGCCAGATATATTGTGTCCTTGACGATAGCAGTGTGAGCATTGTACGGTTCTAGAATATGACATGTTCTCTCCTTGTTACCCTTATAATATAACCAATTTTCTTTTATTGTCGAGGACACTTTTTGTCCGGTTTGTTAATAACTGTTAAAACATGTGGTATATAATTGTGTTCTTCTCCAGACATCAATAAGACCCGCACAGAGCGAATGCCGGTGTAGCGAAATACCTTGACTACTATACCCAATAGCCTTTCATCGTATTCGGCTCCACCGGCAACTCTAACGAGGTCGCCGACCTTCATACAAGACCGGCAATCTTTGCTGTATCGGGTCGCATAATAGCAGCAGAGGACAACTGCTTCGCTTTGTTTACATGAACTGAAGTGGTCTGGCTAACATAACCGCCACCAGGTGATGTCCAGTCAAACAAGACTTTGTTGCCCTCACAATCAGTCTTGCCGATACATAAGCGATAAGAAAACAATGACCTACCGTCTGTTTTCATACTACCTGATCTGGCTCGTTGTCCGTTGTTCCATGCTCTAATTACTTGGTCGTTCCTCATCATTTTTGACTCCGTTGTTTGAGGTTCATATGTAATTTAACCAGTTGTGGTTTTTTGTCAAGTTATTTTTGTTTAAATTCCGGTGGTCTCAATTCTGGGTTTTCTTTTAAAAGCTTTGCAATGGCCTCTGGGGTATCAGTTGCAGCCCAAGAATAGCTACCAAGCTCATCAGGGTTATGTGCATAAATCTTTGCGTATGAATCTAAAAAACTCATTACCAGATTGTCAGGCAACTGTTCAGTGATTATATCAAGTATTTCTTCAATCATCTTGACTCCATTTGTCTGTGGTTCGTAGGTAATATAATCAGTTGTCGATATTTGTCAAGAAAAAAGTTTATTTCTTTTGATTCTTGGCTTTGTTCTTTGTTCTTGGTCCGGGTCGTATAACACCGTTCTCAATCAATCTCTTAGCATTTCTACCAAACCAACCTTGAAGCGACCAAACAACACCAGTATCAACAAGGTGCTGCCATGCTTCGATGATTTGGTTTTCGCTGGTTGCATCAATGAAACCCTCTGCTAAACCCATTGCTGTGAAATTATCCATCGGTGTCTCCCATTCGTATCCAGGGTTCAATTGTTTATTTTTCTTGGTCATTCGCTTTTCCTCCATATAATTCAGTGAATGTATTGAAACTAATCCAATAGTCTTGTTCTTCGCTTAACCAGCGCAATTTTACTTTCTTTATCCATGTTTCTTTATGTTCTTTAATGTCCAGAATAAGAGCCAAGCGACCAGCAACCTTTGCTAAGTCCCCAATCTTAATGTCTGTTACATCACCATGTATATTCGCAACTTGCGGTATCACCCAGCGACCAGACTTTACTCTTATTTTTCCATCATCGTTCATATATCTTTGTTATATCCCTCGCGAAAAGCCAAACCTTTCGTTCATTTAAAAAATGTATGAGCCATCGCCCGTGCATTGATTTGGTAACTAAACCAAGTGTCTTTTGTGTATCGCAGTTATCATAAACTAAATCGCCAATGTTAATCATCCAATTTCCATACTTTCTTGAGATAAGCATAAGCTTTATCTGCGACAGGCTTGCTCTCGTATATCATGGGCTCCGCAGGGGAGTGGGGTAGTAGGATACCGTAGCAGCCTATATCCCCTCGGTCAAGGGTATCAAACCTTTCCACGATGGTCTTTGTAATTTTAAATGGATTCCTTAATCTTCTTTGTCCCATGGTTCACCCCTCAATCTTTATCTTTAAAATAGTTTCTAATTCTTTCAATTGCTGAAGAATAGCAGCAGTTTTTTTATATATCTCGTCCTCATCAACATGATTGTACTTGACCCTATGTAGTTCCACAAAAAGCCTTTTGACGATAATGTATGTTCTATCGTACATATCAGTCACCTCGTACCCAGTTGAGAATTTCTTTGACATAGGTAGGGGGGCAGAAGATTATTACAACTCTCCACCCCATAAACTTGGGAGGCAATCGTTTCTTCCAAGGGTAAGGGTCACGACCGTCTGAAGGAGCCTCAACATATACAGCGACATGTTTACCGGCACCATCACCACCGAATCTAATGTCGAAGGCATCGTCAGTGCATTCTACAAGCTCCTTCATTAGAGCCTCTCTCGTCTCTGTTTCAGGTGCCTTCTCTTCGTTCCAGTATATGTTAGCCATTGGTGACCTCCTCGCCGTATATGCGGCAATCTTGGCGGCTTACGAGGATCTTTGTGCCTCCAGCCATAACAATTAAATCTTCTTCATTGGGTATGGAGACAACCAAGGCGGGGAACCCGTGTAGGGTAGCACCGCTCGGAACGATAGCCTCATCACTTACATAAACTAAATCACCTATTTTCATCTATCACCTCAACGCTATCATCGACAGGGCATACCTGATGTTTTTTTCCATTTGTACAAGTAACATAGATTTGGTACTGATCCTCACCTTTAAAACTAATATTGGTAATCACACCTACTCTTTGCTTTTCACGATAGGGTATGTACTGCTTCATCTTCAGTTCTTCCCATCTAATCAAGTCACCTATTTTCATAACAACTCCGGTATGCAGCCGGGGATACCATTTGGTAATTCACCAGATACCATACCCCCATGTTTAACTATGACGGCATAAACCAAAGCGGCTGGAACATAAGCATAAACTGTATCAGTCGGATCGGCTTTTGTTTCAGCATACTCCATAAGCAATTCTTCTCGCTGCGAGGGGTAGCCTATTTCAACTGTTTCATATTGCTCGGCACCAGTATATCGTGGCTCACAATAAGAATATTCATTTGCTTGAACAGACATCGTAAAGCCATCGGAGCATACGATCTTTTCATTTAAAGTTGTTTTGTTGGTCATTCCCATTTAGAACCTCCAATTCTTCTTCAAGAAACCAATGTTTTTTTGTAGAGATAGCCGAAACCACTTGAACCCGTGGCTTGTAATTATTGTCGTATTTCTTCTCGCAAAGAACAACATAAAACTTTTTATTGGTCGCCATGTGGCGAACGAGATCACCCTGCTTCATGATTTAAATCCAATAGGTGTCGCTTCTTTTTCGGGTGCCGCTTTGGTCGCAGGTATCTGTGACATCATTACACCCACGGGTGCGGGGGAGGAAGTCAACAACATAATGTTGGCTATCTTGGTTAAAAGCGAATCACTAACATTGATTTTAATTGTAATTTCATTATCGTTTTTCATTATTACCTCCAGGGTATTATTATTATAACTGATTATGCTACATTGTCAAGGTTTATTTTTTTAATATCTGCGGTTGTTACCCAGAGGTCGGTTATGTCACCAGAGGTAACACAGTAAAACATTTCTTTGACTTCTGTGATAATTCCAACCTTTTGGATTCGTAGAGCATTATCCGATTTCATATAGGAATAGAATTCCTCATCAAATTCAACTAAATCGCCAATTTCCATTTTGATTCTCCAATCAACTTCCATAATATATCTCGTCTATACCTATAAGTCAACCTATTTTCTTCATAAAATGTGTGGTTACGATAAACTTTTCTTTATGTGTTATCGAATAAACCATAAAATAACTCTCCAGCATAAGAGCCGCCACACCAACTGGCTTAACCACCATACACAAAGAGTGTACTTCGGTGTTTCCCACTTCCTTAACAAGAACTAACTCGCCATTTTTATAATTCATTTATCTGATCCTCCAAGACATGCTCTTCTTCAAGCAAATGAACCGCTCCACTTGCTATTAATCTTTGAAGTGTTTCGTGGCCCATTATTGTTATACTCCCGTCTACATAGTATATTTCATAATTGAATCGCCAATTCACCATAGCATTTGAAGTATTTAATTTGCCTGTCTCGATCATTCGGCAAATCACACCAATCTTTCCCATATCCCAAATGAGAGTTCCTAAATTATAGTACTCCGCTTTGGGCATTTTTAAACAACTCCTTAATGAAGCGATGATTGTAGTCTTGAATTTTCATTACATGAACCGCAGTCTCAACCAATTCAGGAAACGGATTAACACTGGAGACTCCAACGGACACAGCAGAAAGAACACCAATTGCTCTGCCCCAGAAATCAAACACAACAGACCCCGAAGAGCCAGGCAATGCGAAACTCTGCATTAACATTCTATGCTTAGAGTCCCTTGAGACAAATCCTTTGAAAAGAGAGTGACCTAGATCTTGCGGAAAACCCGCATAGTACATAGTTTTTCCAATCAAATCATTACTTCGATTGACTCTAAACGACTTGCAACTGATTTCTACTAACTCTTTAACTGGGACAAGAATAGCGAGATCTCTTTCAAGATCCAAGTGTATTGGAATAAGCCTAACCAACTCTTCGCCGTCAACAATATGAGACTCGTAAGGGTGGTTAACGACATGTGCCGCAGTGAGGAGAAATTTATATTTTCCTGATTTAAAGTAATTTCCTGATCCGTGTCCAAGTATGGTTTCACCTTTCATGACAAGAATTCGACCACTGGATTCTAATGGAGTTTGTGAGGAAAAAGACTTTGCTGTTGAGGCTTGTTCAAAGGTAACGGCTGTCCGATCTTCGTCCCCCTCATAAGTGATCAAGCAAGAAAATAACAACAATAAAAAATAAGACATAAGCAAGCCCCCCTATTAATAACTATAGATTGTTATAACAAAAGAAGGAAATGAAATAAAAAAAGACCGCAGTGGGTCTTTCAGTGTTTTATCATTGGATATTTTTTACTTTATTGGATCAACTAAATCCCGTGAAACGCCAAACACGCCACCAATTGCAGGGTGCTTGAACATTACAGTTTCCTCCGTGATCTTAACGACTGTTGCAATTATAAAGTTCTCGTTTTTAACATTTCTAACCTTTATCTTATCTCCGGGCTTCATTCCCCCTCCGCAATTTGATAATTATTGTAACAGAAAGCAGCCAAGAACAAACAAAATATGGACCAAAACCACTGGCCTGTTAATAGTGATGTTATAGCCATTATAACATTAATAATTGCACATACCAAACTAAGTTTGCTTGATGTTAAAAAATTCATATTATCTTCTCCTTCTTACAAGCACAGAAGCCATAAGAAGCAATAAAGCCGAGAATGTCCCAATAGGTTTGTTAGTCGTGTTGCAGGCAGACTTCACTGGTGTTCCTTCAGAAGACAATGAAGGTAGTTCAGTATCTTCGGGAACTTCTGGTTGGGTATCACCTGTATCATGTTCTTCTTGTTCTTCTTGGGCTGGCTCCGATGCTGGTTCAACTTCAATCGGCTCCTCTTCCTCTTCTTCTGGTTCCCAAAACGGTGCTCCAATTTGAATGTTCTGTAGGGAAAGTCCGAGTTCCTTTGCAAATGGATTTATATTACCAATGTCAAAATGCGAAAGAAAATTTATCTCATCAAGAACAAAAGTTCGTCCCTGCTCCACCTGAATGCTCATAAAGTACTCATGATATGCTGCTTGATCTGCTCTCACACCCAAATTAAGATAGGTGTCCCAAGCCATAAGATCAGCGCGACCATTTACATAAACATCCCACTCATATAGAGTTACTTCGTATTGGGTTCGCACCATGTAGTCCGTGCTTATGAAACCTTTAACCTGAACATCGCCAGCAGCCTTGGTGGCTCCCGATTCATCCAAAGGTATCTCTCCGTGAGACATAACGGCACCTTCAGCATTTGCTCCAATACCATATTGGTTAGCGAAGGTAACTTGTCCATAAGCATCGATACCATAGTTCTCAAAAGGAACCGACCAGTCCCAACGAAATGCTCCTTGTTCTCTATTGATATCTGTTATAGCCTCAACAGAAAGAACAGGGTGCTCTCCAAAGTCCTGCCAATCATCAGCCCAAAGTTCGCAAGCAGTGCCGCCGAAAAACCAAGGACAAGAGTCTCCAGGGGTCGCTCTGGCTTTGATTACAGCGACATAGAAATCTGTCCCTCTATCAATTGATGATTGAAACCAAAAGAACTCAACAATCCCGTCAACAGAGTTACCGTAATCGTCAGAGTTTCCCAAATACAGTGTATTACCCTCAAAGAAAGCATAGGCATTTGGGTCTTCTTCATCATCCATATTTGCAATGTAATCAAAGGTGACATCTGTGTCGCCTTGCAAGATCGTAGCCCCCGAATAAGAGGTCTCCGATTCACCAATTGGTGATGCCCAAAGTGTTGAGCATAATAATAAATTAAGCATTCTATCTCCTATTTCTTGGTTATATTGAATTTATATGTAAAGTTTTTATCTTTATTCATTTGTCTTTCGAGAATCTCAATCTGATCTTTCATGTATTGTATCATGTTTTGATAAGCTTGTATACTCTCTTTTGTTTGTTTTTCTTCTTGCTCAGTCACGTTGCTTCATTCCTAATACTTTTCTACCATTTACTGTTGCTATTTTAACCAGTTCGTCTTCATCGTAGATCTTGCAAGCCTCAAGCAACATTCTTAACTCAAACATCATATCGCCGTCACAATAAGGCTTGTATACATCGTGAATATTGTCTGATCCGATCGCTACAGTTAAGTTGTTTTCTATCAATTCATCAACTGGGGTTATTGAATTGTGAATCGGAGCTAATTCTTCTCGTCTTGGGTGGTCTATCCAAGCACTTGGGCAAGCCACAAACGACAAGCCAGCGTCACGACTCATACTATAAACCTCTTGTCGGTAATATTTCGGATGACATGCTAACGATATGCTATGAACCGCAGTAACTTTATTTTCCATGCCCCATTGGATAGTCTTTCTCGCCAACAACTCAGTCTCTTTTTCTCTGTTTGTGTTCAATTGATCCACATGAACGTGTAATTTTTTATTATGCTCCTTCGCCAACTTCATAACAAAGTCTAAATGCTCGCTTTCTCTGCCTTTATCAGCACCAGGAAGCGAACCAATTATATCTGCCTTATGAATGTTGGATAACAGGAGCGAGTTTTGCTCTGGGCTAAGAACTCCTTTTAGGGTCTGAGTTGCTATTAAAAGACTTGCTTGTCCCTTTAACCAATCATAATTAGCGACATTATAAGCGGCAGTAATGGCTTTAGAGCCAACAATTGTATCAATATCAACAAAAGAGCAAACCTGTTTTACCCCGAAGGCTACTTGGTCGCGCATTACTTTATTAATCCTGTTTTCATAGTCTTCTTGAGTGGACTGTTTCTTTATTTTATCAACCAGTCGCCACTTTTCTTTTAAAAACATGTATTTTTCTTTGCTTGTGAAAGAATTTGCAGTGTTTGCTCTATCAAGGTGAGAGTGAGCATTCACAAAACCACCATTTAGCTTTATTTTTGCTTTTATATTTTCTAACAAATTACACCCTTTTGAGCCTACATTAAGTAGTATTGTGGTTATTTAAATGGTGGAGGTGACAAGATTCGAACTTGCGACCCTCTGCGTGCAAGGCAGATGCTCTCCCAACTGAGCTACACCCCCGTATATTTAAATAGTTCTGTTCCTTAAATGGTGGAGGATAGGGGAATCGAACCCCTGTCCAACGCAGCTAAGATTAGAGTCATTTACAGGCTTAGTCGGTTTCCTATCACAACTCCGACAAAGATAGGCAGCTTTAAAATGATGCTTACTACCCTGTTGCACCAAGTTTTTTGATTTTTACAACTTATCTGTTGTGTTGCTTCACTTGGACAGATGGTGTGAAGCGACCACCTGATTAAGCAGCTAAGGCTACTTCTTCAAAAAACAAATTATTGTTTGCAATTATTAAGTTTGAACTTTTAAGGTTGTATCTTACCTACCTGCACTCGTCCTCCGAGTTCTACGCTGTCGAAACCATGTAACCCCCTTAAATTATTTACAGCAGCATTCACATTCACAAGGTGCTTTGCACCCGCAGCATTCACGTTTTTCCATTTTTGAGCCCTCCTAATGTAACTAGGTCGCAAATGATAGTTAATGCTATTTTGTATCCCTTCCATACATATCATGCAGTCTCACAACATCGTCAATCTCCGGTGTGGAGACTTCAATCAATCTAACATAGCCCTCGGTTGGGGCACAGAAACGATGAATTGTGCCCGGTTTGACACGATATGATTCTCCAGTTTCCAATACTTTGACCTTCTCAGGCTGATTGTTTTTTTCCTTATCCATACCAAGTTCCAAGATAAGAATACCCTGGAGAACATAAATCGTCTCGTCTTTTACTTCATGGTATTGTCTTGATAATTTCTGGCCGGAATTGATATGTAAAATCTTACCAAGATACTTATCATTCATCGCCCAGCGGATCTCATGTCCCCATGGTTTATCAACTTTAATCATTTGTGCTCCCTAAATAATCAATTAATTCACTACAGCCACCAATTACCTTGGCTTCGTCTTCAAATAGATCCACTTCCAAGACAATTGGAACAGTTCTCATATTATAAAGGTCTTTGTAGTGTTGTAATAATGCTGGTGATTTTTCCATATCACACATCATAAAATCAAGTTCATTGTTTTCTAACACTTCTGTTGCTTTTACACACCAAGGGCAGTTGTTTCTGCCGAATATTTGATAATATTTCATTTTAATCTCTCAATAATTTTCTTGAGGAAGTGCTTATTTTGCTTTCAATCATTTCTGGTGTGCCTACAACAGTTAAGTTCGTGATTCGATGACTGTCGTTTAATCTAATTTCGGTAAAAACAATATTTTTATCCAATCCTAGATTTATTTTTCCCTCAACCAATTCAGTTTTTAGCTTTGGTTCTTCAGCCATAAAAACAATATGCTTAGGATTAACATAAACACTTGTTAAAATATAGCTATTGTAGGAATTCTTTTTAATTTGGGTTAACTTGACCATTTTCTTTCTCCATCATTCTTATGTCTTCTAAACCGACAAGCCAATTTTGCCCGTCAACATTTACAACACATTCATGTGTGTTTTCGTAATTCATAAATATGCCCATTTTAGGCTCTTTTGTTCTTTTGTAAAAATCAATCATTGAACCTTTACTCATTTTGTAAAGCCCCACTTGCGAAGGCACCCTAATAAGATCGCCAATGCAAAACACTATTCACTCTCCGAATCGTGTGGGGGCACCGAATGCTTTGGTTTATAATCATAAGTGTTCGGCTTTGTAGTCTCCGGTACTGGGACTGGTGGGGGTGCCTGCGTTGGCATGGGCTGTGGTGCTGGTTCGGGCTTGAGAACATTTTTAATGTAGCCACCCATTAAGCCGCTGACATCGGCAAGTGATTCATCAATTTCGGATAAGCTTTTGCGAACACGATCAATAGCATCGTGTGCATACTCAACAGAGTTATCTCCTTCAATCTTGAGAACACAAGAAACTGACTTAACCAAGGCGGCTGCTTGTTCAATAGGAAGGATACTCTGTTCCATAAGTTCAGATAGTTTATCCGTAAGGGAAGCCAATTCTGTGGCGTAACTTACTCTTACTTTCATTTTTTACTCCATTAAATTTCAAATAATGCTTTGTATATTGTTGCTATGACCAAACCAAGCGTTGTAGCCACAATCATCCATTGGATTTTTGCTTGCGATTCCTTCCACTGTTCAAGAGCGCGTAAACGAGCATAAAGACCAGAATCAGGATTATAGACCGCTTCTTTAATTTTTTTAACATCTTCGATCATCTCGCCTTGTCTCTCGGACATTCTTTCGATTTGTCCTTTGAGATCCATGATGGCTTGGGTTAAGTGTGTAATATCTTGATTGGTCATAAATGGGTCCTCGCAACCCTAAATAGTATCACTGCGATACAATAGCATGTCCGGTGGTCAATAAAGTTGAGGCAACCGAGACAGCATTTTCAATTGCACAGCGAGTCACTTTAGTTGGGTCAATGATACCAGAGTTTGTAAGCTGGATTACCTTGTTGGTCATAAAATTATAACCTTCACCTTCATTTGAATTAATAACTTGGTTAACAATTAGATCAGGAGAAAGCCCAGCATTTGTAGCCATTTGTCTTAGAGGTTCTTGAATTGCTTCAAGCACAATATCTCTACCAATAGCCTGTTCCTCGCTCAAATTGGTGACTTCTATGCACTTTGCGGCATGTATAAGAGCAGAGCCACCCCCCGAAACAATACCCTCCATTTGAGCGGATCTCACCGCTTCAAGAGCATCATCGATTCGGTGCTTCTTTTCAATCATTTCAACTTCCGTAGCTGCGCCGACCCGAACAACAGCAACCCCACTAGCAAGACGAGTGATCCGTTCTTGCAGACGCTCGCACTCTTTGATGGACTCGGTATCTTTAATTTCCGCTTTAATTGTTTCAATTTGCTTGTCAATCTCATTTTGATCTCCTTTGCCGCCAATCATGGTGGTCCAGCCTTTGTTGATAGAAATCTTTTTACAATTTCCAAAATGTTTTAACTGAATGTCTCTTAATTGAAGTCCGTTTTCTCTGGTAAGATAGGTTGCACCTATAGAAGTACATAGATCCTTCATAATGTTTCTTCGTTCTTCACCATAGCGAGGAGCTTTCACAGCAGCGACCTTTAGGGAGCCCCGAACAGTGTTCATAATGAGTGCTGCGAGGGCTTGGTCAACAATATCGTTCGCAACAAATAAAAGCGGTCTGCTTTCGCGAGCGGCAAGTTCAAGAACCGGAAGAATCTGATCAACATGTTCAATCTTTTCATCTGTAACAAGAATCAAAGGGTTCTCATAATTAATGGTTCCGTTTCTTTCATCGGTAATAAATGCTGATGCAAGATACCCAGAATCAAACCTGAAGCCTTCGATTAAATCAAGGGAAGTCTCAAGCGACCTTGCTTCTTCAACAATAACAGAGCCGTCTTTACCAGCACAATCAACAGCCTTTGCGATAAGAGTGCCGATGGTGATGTCGTTGTTGGCCGAAATCGTTGCAACATGGCGAATATCCTCTTCGCTTTGAATAGGTCGCGACATTTTTTTCAGTTGAGCCGTTAGGGCTTCGGTGGTTGCATCCATGCCTCGCTTCAGTTCAATTGGAGAAACACCGGCGGTAATATACTTTTGTGCTCGGTTAATGATACCACGGGCAAGAACCGTTGTGGTTGTTGTGCCATCGCCAGCATTATTTGCAGATTGCTCGGCGGCTTGTTTTACAATTTGAGCCCCGACATTTTCAAAGGGATCTTCGAATTCAACAAACTTTGCGATGGTTACCCCGTCTTTTGTTACAACGGGAAGGTTTTGTTCTTTACTATAAAGAATAACATTGCGGCCCTTGGGGCCGAGGGTGCTTCCGACATTATCGGCAAGCTTGTTGATTCCGCTCAACAGTTTCGCATTCAGTCCTTGACCGTTGCTATAATGCTTAGTCATTAGTCCTCCAATTTTATAGACATATATATTATAATCACATTTAGGGTGGTTGTCAAGTTAATCGATGACTTTTTCTACGGTATTTTTAAGTAAGTCAGCGGTAGCGACGGCATTCTTTCCAGCAGTCGCATTATTATCAATAAAATATTTTGTCATATTATCGGATAATAATTTTAGATTTGAATAAATCTTGCCGATGTTTTCGTCGATGGAGTCCAAGATAAGTCTCGCGGAGCGACTCAAGTTTTCTGGTGAAAGTCCCGATAATTCTGCGATTGGATTGTCCAATACGATTTTTTTATCAATAACAAACTGCGTATCGCCTTCTTTGATGGGCTTGACCATTTCTTTCCAGTTGTCTGCGGTTAGGGTAACTTGATATATTCTAACACTTGCAAGGTCTTCGCCCTTCATTCCAACAATATAAGTAATCCCGCTTGGATCTCTTTCAAGAACTTGCTTTAAAAGAGCAATACTGCCTTTGATCTGAGTAGTCGGCTTAATCAACTTTAGACTGGCTGTTTTGGAAAGGTCTTCCAAGTCGCCGCCAATATTAAAATCAACGATATTTCTGTTTCCAGATTCGACAGAACCTTGAGCCAAGAGAGCCATAAAGTTTTCAAATAAGAACCCTCCACTGGATGCTCCGTAATCGTTTAGAACCGAACTAAGAACATCGAGAACAAGGATTCCCGAAAGGGCTTTATCAATCTGACCACATACATTAACACTACATTCATCAATAAAGAAACGAGTGAGATAATCTATCTTTGCTTGAATCGAATTACCTTCAATCTTTCCAAAGATGGACATAACAAGTTCCGGTGTTTTGTTTCCCGGTCTCCCCCAATTCTCTGTGATAGCAAGCTTAGGGAATGGAAGTGATTCCACTTGTTTGACTTTCGCGACAGGTGCTTGTTCCTGTAGTAAATTTTTTTCGCGGAGGATTTCGACAATGAGTTTATCGAGTTGGCTTAGGTTCTTGTTCATTTTTTGGGGTCTCCTTATATCTATTTAGTTCAAACCAATCTGAATTTCTTCTTGTTCTTATTAGCGACTTTCTTATATTCTTCACTTAATTTCATCTAACAACTTGCGAAGATCTAAACCGGCACAATCGATCTTTCGCTTTGTAAGGTGATAGTGCGAAACAAAACCTTTAAAGCTTCCTCTCACCGCCGATGTGCTTGAAACATAACTTGTATTTCCGTCTCTGTCGAGAGGACATTTCAAAGGAATTCCTGTTGCTTCGTGTACCGCTTTCATTAGGGCTTGAAGTGCTTCAATTTGAACTGGATAGAATCCAAGGAATGGTTTCATAGATTTGCCATGAACCTTTTGTCCTTTAATGATTGGTCGTTCTCCAAACCCATTTCTTACATACCAATCTTGATGTTTCAAATAATAGGCATTAGAGATTTCCACTCCAATGGTCTGAGCATTGTGTTTTCTTGAGCCAGCATGCCAGCCAATATGATTCATATCTAAATGCTGCCTGATGGTTCCGTCATTATCTATAGTGAAGTGAACACTGATTCCTCGCTTGGTTAAGACCTTGAAGCACGACTCTGCGGATAAGCATACATCCCAATGACAAACAAACATATCTGGTTGTCTTTTTTCGTATACTTTCTTAAAGCCTTTCTTGTGTCCAAGACCACCGTGATTGAAAGGAAGAATGACCTTGGGCCATTCAATCTCAAAGTATTCATTATTATAAATAATATTATTAATTCTCGGAGCATTTCTCATTTCTAATTGTGGATACGAAGAAAGTTGTGACTCTCTGTGTGTCCAGATTCTACGGTGTGTTGTTGGTCCTACCAAGCCATCGGCTGTGAGCCCAAGAGACTTTTGAAACTCAATGACCTTTTCAATCAAATCTTCATCAATCTCTTCGGCTCCAAACCAATCGGGTTCCCAACCAAGCTTCGCAGCGGAAGCTTCATTATAAAATATCTTATCCATAATTTCCTCTAAAGTATTTCGTCAGCGATTCCATATTCAATTGCTTCTTCTGCACTTAAATAAACATTGACCTTGCGATCAATAAGTTTTTGCAATTGCCTCTTGGTCATACTGGTTTCTTGAGCCATAGCATTGATATAAAGTTCTTGCATATGTTTAACTGCTTTTACTTCGTTCTCAATACTGTGGAGTTCTCCGACATGCCCTGAGTTAACAGAATGGATCATAACACGGCAGTGCCTTCCAATCTTTCTTTTGCCTTTTGTACCCGATGCTAAAACCAAAGTTCCAGCAGACATAACCTTACCAACACCAATTGTATGAATTTCACATTGTTTTTTGGCTTTGGTCATGACATCATAGATACCAAACATTTCATCAGCAGAGCCGCCGTAGGTTGAAATATACATTGTAATGGGGTCATAAGGTGCTTCTTTGCCGCTTAATTCTGTTAAGAGTAGGATCGCCATCATAAGGTCGCCCCCTTTCTCTTCATCAACATCGCCCATCAAACCAATTGTTCTGATTTCATTTTGTGGTCCGCCGAGTAACTGCTCTAAAGCACTTACAGGGGCTTCTTCGGTGTTTTCTTTTGATTCCTCAATGTCACCTTTCTTTTTCTTCTTATCTTTATCTGATCCTACAATCATTGCTGACCCTCCTTTTGTTTTTGCAATTCAGCATTGATATAATCCATGGCTGTTCCCCAATCACTAAACGGAATGAGGTGATTATATTTTGGTGGTATACTATTAATAAAATTTCTTATAGTAGTATTCTTCATTGAATGGAGTTCGCGTGTGTCCATGGCTTTCTGAAAATCTACATACTTCTCGTCTTTATCAGACATTTCCAAAGCAATGTATTTTAAATTATTGATCTCATAAACCGATTGAACATTCTTCGCGATCATAACAATGGAATCTTTGATACAAGATTTCATAGCGAGAACAATTGCTCCCGTGGCATAAAGGTAATCCCATATTCTTAGAATTATTATCCCTGCAATTAAGCCTATAAAAAATGTACTGTAATATTCCACGGTGCCTCCAAAAAGAAAGGACGAAGCAATTGCCCGTCCTATCCATTATAACTCAAGAAATAATTCTTGTCAAATTATTTTCCAAGAGCTTCATTCATTTCCTTTTGAGCTTTTTTAGCTTTCAAAATTCTAGCAGCGACACGACGAGCGACTTCTTGAACGATTTCGTCTTCGTTCATTTCTTCTTCTTTTTCTTCCATCATAGCCATTGCATCTTCTTCGTCTTCTTCAGCTTCAACAGCATCATCGTCAGCCATTTCAACTTCTTCTTCAGCGTCCATGTCCATTTCTGGTTCGTCAGCCATATCGCCTTTAGCAGCCATTAGCTTCTGTAAGACGTTAGCAAGAACTTCGGCTTCTTCAGAAGTGATTTCCATTTCAGGAGCGGCGTCCATTTCTGGTTCACCCATCATTTCGTCTTCAACAGGATCTTCGTGCTCACCTTCCATGGCATTCATATCTTCTTCCATGTGCTCACCTTCTTCTGTTTCTTTATGAGCGTCCTCATTTACTTCTTCTTCTGTTACAGTTTCGGTTGTAGCTTCAACTGTTTCAGCCATTTCCTCTTCTTCTTCGTTTTTGTACATTTCTGTGACTGTGTTGCTAACCATGTTAGCTTGCATGCCTGCAAGTCCCATAAAACGACGGACGGCGGCTTCATTCAAAAGTTTCTTGCTCATTTTAAATTTTCTCCTTAAAAAGCTTTTCACAGTAAATAGGTTGAAAAAACAAAAAAAGCCAAGTTTTATAAATCTGGGTGTTCTTCGGCAATTAAGTCAAAAATGTTTTCTAGTTCTCCATCTTTGATACCAAATTGACCCATTAAATCCTCGGCGATCTTCTTATCTTTCTCTATATACTTCATTTTTCGTTTACTCTGAACTTTGTGCTCAGATTTATATTTCCTAACATATTCCATTAGGTCTTGATCTTTCTCCAAGTAACCGCTCACAATGCAGCGAAAGAATTCTGATTGTGTGAACCCGTCGTGATCTAATCTAATTCTCAATTGAGCGTGTCGAATATGAGTATCAGAGAAGATAACTTTTTTATCTTTGTTCTCGGCCATACTTTAATTAGTACCTTGATTTGATGTGGGTACTACTTTCTGTTTGACCAGCGGCAGTTTGTTTAATGAATTGAGACTTGGACCTCAAGTCACTAAGATTTAAAGCACCTGTATAAGATAGTCCACTTCTGATACTACCTTCAAGGCTCATCAGGATCTCTACAACCGAACCTTTATATGGTATAGTGTGAGATACTCCCTCAACTGAGGCGGTGTGACCTCTCCAGTCAATTTGTGCTTCAACTGAAGCCATACCTCGATAAGATTTATATTGTTTGCCCTTGTTATGAAACACTTGCCCCGGTGATTCGGCTGTTCCGGCAAGCATAGAACCAAGCATAACAAAGTCTGCACCAGCGGCAAGAGACTTTACGATGTCGCCAGGTGTTTTGATTCCACCGTCAGCGATCAATGCTGCCGATCTATCGGATCGAGAGCAGTCCATAACCGATTGTAAAGTTGGAACACCATGTCCGGTTTGTATCCTTGTTGAGCAGATTGATCCACCACCGATACCAACCCGGATAGAATTAGCACCCCAGTCAGCCAAATCATTGAAAGCTTCCAAGGTAGCAACATTCCCAGCCATGATATGAATATCATAACCTATTGTATTCCTTAACGTTTTTAAAGCATGTCGCATAAGAGCATGGTGACCATGGGCAACATCAACACATAATATATCACAGCCAGCTTTTACAAGAGACATTGCTCTTTCTAAATAATCACCCGTGACTCCGATTGCGGCGGCTGGTGTTCCATTTGTTCTCTTTATTTTATCGCACTGTTCTTCAATTGAATTATAGCGATGAATAACACCAAAGCCTCCAGCCTTATTCATAGCACTAGCCATTGTCGCGCCAGTCACGGTGTCCATTGGAGACGAAACAATTGGAAGATCAAACTTCCTTTTCATATCCAACTCGCTGGAAAGGTTGATTGTCTTTCGACTTAGAATCTCTGAGTATTGAGGAACCAATAAGAGATCGTCAAAGGTTACCGTTTCTTTAATATTATTTTTCATCATACCTTCTTTATCTATAATCATTATTCAGCCCAAGCAGTGAGAGCAACACCTTCAACATTCATACAAATCTCATCAGTCAGCAAAAAACTTTCCTCCCAATAACAATCAACAACTGCTGGTTTCTTTAAATTTGTTTTTTGTACACTTCCATCGTCCAAGTGAAGTTCAGCAATAATAAATTTAACTTGCTCATCACAGGTCTCTGTTGCTACCTTAACTTCTGTAAAATCCTCAAAGTCTCGACAATCCCATTCATAAAGTTCTTGTGGAAGAGGATAATCTGAGACGGCATCGCCACAAGCAGCGAGAAGTAATAGAAATATTTTCATTTGTTTTCTCCGAGAACATTGTTTAAGGCTACATCAGTTATATCTTTGCACGGTGTCTTGCCCAGAAACAACTTTGTTCCGTATTCGCAAGTCGCTACTTCATGTAAGTGATAAGACTTATCAGACTCAAACATAGTGGTAACAGTTATATTAGAGCCCTTGAGAGCACAGCCTTGAGCACGAACAAAAACAAAAGTCCAATTCATTGTCGTGTCTTCAACACAACGGTATTGAAATGTAGCATTAGGTAGTTTTGCCTGTGATTGAAACATAGTGCGACCACCAGTGCTGGCTGCTGCTAGACATGCTGTTAATAATAAACTAATCATTTTTGTCTCCAAGGTCTCGCATTTCTTTTGCGAATTCGGTTGCTTTGTTCCAGCAATCAGGACAATAAAGCCTGACTACTCCTTCTGCCTCTCGGACGATAACATTCCAACTCATTACCATCTCTTTATTTAACTTATCAAAGTCCTTATGACATGTCAAGCAGTTTTTTGGTATTTTATCAAATAAACCAAGTTTTTGCTCCATTTCTGTTCCTTTCTTCCCTGCTTTCTTTAGGGCTCGCTCTCTTGCTCTTCGTTCGGCTCGGTTCATGATCCGGTACTCCCGAACCCACCGGCACCACGATCAGTATCAGAAAGCTCCTCTACTTCGTTGAATTGAACTTTTGGGTGAGGCATAACAATAAGCTGCCCTATACGATCACCTGCTTCATAGACTGGGGTTTGTGTATCGCTTGTCTCATACCAGCCAAACTTTAGCATAATCTCGCCGCGATACCCAGAGTCAATAACGCCGACATGATTTCTTAACATGTGCGGAGTCTTTGATACTGATGAACGCGGATAAATTAAACCGACATGTCCGTCAGGGATTTCCATAGCCAGTCCGGTTTTATAAACCATATTACCATACTTATCTGCTTCGCCCTGTTCTGTAGCATACAAGTCCATACCAGCATCGCCAGCTTTAGCATACTTTGGAACAACAGCATTTGGGTGTAATTTTTTAATATTTATTTTCATTGTATTTTCCTTAAAATGATTTGGCTATTAACTTGCCTTTCTTTTGAACTCTTTCAAGTAATTTATCGCACTTGTCTTGTTGAATCTTCACGACAATTTGGCTATCCTTGTTGGTAGATTTGGGGTCACCCACAAGAGCACCAAAGCCGTTGTTTGTGGTTATTCGCATCCTTAAACCCTCATCTCTTCGTTCATCGCCTTTCGCAAATACGATTCGCGCAGATGTTATATTGTCATTGTTTAAAAATTTACCTTCAAGAGTTGCTGTGTGGGTATCGATCACATCAAGTAAAGGATGTTCCATAAACGACCATGAACTATCAACAGAGTTCTCAAGATCGGAAACAACTACAGTTATGTCCTGATTTTTATTAATAACAGTTTCTCGAAGAACATGTTTTATTCTATCCGATGTCATTTCTCTCAAATTTTTATTACAAGCTTTATTGACTTCCGTTTTTGCTTTTGATTTGTTATTATCAATTTCTCTCCGGGCGACTCCTATATTACTCTCAACCGACTTCCTATGGGTTTCAGCAGCACTTAAAGCATCTGCGAACCACTCAGGGTTTTCTGTAACAATTGAACTTGAATTGGCCCAGTCCCACGAACCCACAGGTACTTTTTCCTTCTTTTTGTTTGAAACATTTTTAACTTTATTTCCATCGGCATCTTTAATAATACAGTCTGCCTTGTTATTTGGACCACCTTTGTGCTCAACAATACAAGATTTGCCTAATAAATCTGGGAATAAATCTTCTCCATGTGAGAGAAACTGTTCATGTTCGGCATCAAAGATTCTACCAATAAAATTATGTTCAGCCTTAACTCCGCTCTCATGTGTGCTACCGTCGTTTTTAAAAGCCATTGGAAACCTCCTGTGTTCTTTCCTTACATAATATAACCGCTTCTGGGTTCATGTCAAATAAAATAAAGGATCTTTTTAATTTTTTTGCTGCAACGCCAGTTGTACCGGAGCCAGCAACAGGGTCAAGAACAATATCTCCCTCATCAGAAGACATCTTGATAATTCTATCGAGCAACGCCAAAGGCTTTTGTGTTGGATATACACGCGCCTCTGAGCCCATAGCAATGGAATGAATATCATCCCAAACATCGGTGCTGGGCTTGCCGAGAGATTCGTGCTTGTATATCTTCTTATAGGGATTAGCACTAGCTTTCTGTGGAAAGTGTATTCTATTATCAGCAATCATTCCTCTCAAATCTTCTTCCGACATTCTCCACCCATTCTCAGGAGCATAGGTGACGCCATTATGTTCTATAGAATATAGCCTTTCTGGTTTCTTAGTTCTCTGCGTCTTCGTATATACAATATGCCCAAGAGCATAAAAGCCGCGTTCATCTTTATTTTTATATGAGTTCTCAGAATAGTATTCATCGAGTGGTTGGTAGACCATATTAAACTTTGGCTTCGCAACCTTGGAGCACCAGAATATAACATCCGTACAAGCACCAAGCTTTGATTTGACATTGTTCTTTGATCTTGATCTCTTCCAAAAAATTGGCTGAACCTTTTTGAAATGCTTATTGCAAAGAAGATGTGGAATAAACATCTGGTCGGCTGAGATATGAAAGAACAGAGAGCCATCTTTTTTCAAGGCTCTTTTCATTTCAATTAACATTGGTTCAATCAAAGAAATGTAATCATCATCAGAATCAAACTTATCTTTAAAGCCAAGCTTGTTGTCCGGTGTTAGATAGTAATTTCTCTTTGAATTGAATGGTGGATCAAAGTAGATACTTTGAACAGATTCATCAGCAACAGTCTTAAGCAACTCTCTTGAGTCACCACATTTAATAGTATTCATATTACCCTCCAGTATATGTTTTATATCACGCTTTTACATGAATGTCAAGAAAAAACCCCCGAATAAACGGGGGGTGTAATTCAAAAACACTGTCTAAGCGGCGTCTTCTATATCCTGTTCTTCAGACCTAAAAAATACAATGTCTGGTCTATTGTTCAGAATATCATCGACGTGCTCTTTGAGCTTATCATATGCCTTTTGGCGATTGGGGCCCAAGTGAAAAGCACTAATCCATCCGTCAAAATACTGGGACTTGGATGGTTTAACCAGCGTAGGGTTCTTGTGATACGCAGTGATATCCCTACCTCTTTTAGCCTGGGCTGCATCCACCTCTTGAGTGACAATGCGCTTTATTTCATCAACAAACTTAGAGCGATCAACCCAAATGGGTTGTTTCTGAGTGTAGATGTGGTGCATAGACATAAAAATACCCCACCACTGTGCAAGACTCATTTTAACCTTTCCAACAGTATAATTAGAACCTATACCGAGGTTCATATCATAAAAGATATCCCCCATCAGCTTGATTGTTCCCTCATCAATTGGTTGGCCACTTTGTTCGTACAAAGTCACAATTTGAGTAGGTTTTGCATCGTTTGAGCCAACATTATCGCCAATACACATCAAGATGGCTTGAGCGACATATTTTATGTCTTCCATCCTACGGTATTGTAATTTAGATACTGCTGGCCACATATTTTTGCCCTTAGAGGACAAGTCTCTAACGACCTGAGATGCTTGCATCGTAGATGCATTAATCCTCTCCATCAAATTGTGCTCAACACCAGAGTTCAAAGCCAAATAGGTATTGTGTATTTGGTCTATAGTTTGGTCCTCAATAATGTCGATTGATACACAATTGCTATGATCAAGGTATGCCTTCACATCAGTCGGCAATTGACTGTAAACAGTCTCGGTTTCTATCTTAACCTTCTCGCCACCAGCACCGGGGTTGTAGGTCGCTTTCCAGACTCCCCAAGTGTTTGTATAAAACTCTTCTAGAGAGAGTGTACGGTTCTGGCCGTCTACAGATAAGTAGAGCTTGTTTTCGCCCAAGAGCCTTTCAAAAACTTCTATTGAGTTTTGACATGGGTTCTCAAGAGATCTTGCGTGTTCAAGACACTTTTGCACATCTGCGACAACGATCGCAGTTCTAACGTTCTTCTCAATTAGAGATCGAATAAATTTTACCTTATCCAAACGACCGAACGCGGCTCTTCTCTGAAGAGAAGGAAGGGATTTGCATTTGTTAAAGATAGTAATATTTGCTTGCCTAAGTGTGTAGTTTTTTAAATTAATAGCCATTTTTTTCTCCTATTGTATAAATGACGCGCCAATTAAAATGTATAATCTATTTCTTTCAACGCATTTATATTATAACACATAAAACTAAAGTTGTCAAGGACTTTAGTCCAATAACATCCAAGAATTATTTACTCGCCCATAGGTGCTGAATCCCCAGTTATCATCGTATCGAGGCTTAATCATATAAGGACGATTCAAGTGTATCTTGTCCTTGGCTGGGTTTACACTCCAACAGCGAATTCTAGTAACAACAGAGTTCGTATCAACAACCTCTATAACATAATAAGTTCTATTATTTTTACTCTTCTTGACTGTTATTGTTCTCGGAACACACCAGCAAACCATTAGATCAGAATCATACTCAGATATAGGTGGAACATATAGTTCGTCCAATCGTGATTGAACCGCATCATTGACGACCTTGGACATCGGAAATATACCGGTTAAGTCAGCAATAAATTCAATCTGCTCTTCTTCAGAGAAACTACCTTCGCTTCTATACTTCTCTATATGGTTGCTGAGATTCTTTCTGGTTCTGGGGCGATCAACACATGTCGCATACCAAAAATGTTTGGAGCCGGTAAAACGATCATCAATAAGGTTGTCCAATGCGCCACCTCGGCACAGAACATCCAAAGCCTTTTTGTTAAGTTTGCTGTATACGATATTATCATTGAACAATAGCTCCTCAATTGCGTTGAATGGGCGATTAGCAAGTATCTGATCTATGGCTTTCTCGCCAAGTCCTTTGATTGTTGTTAAAGGGGCGACCAGTGTTTCGTCATCAATAATCTTCCAAGTCATTTCTGAAGTGTTTATATCCAAAGGACGAATTTTATAACCATGCTGTTTAGCAAGATTAATTGCTTTTTCTTTTCTTGTCTCTGGTTCTTTATCTAAAAAGGCAGCCATCCACTCGGTAGCATAATAATAACTAAGCCAAGCACACTGATAAGAGATAAGACTATAAGACACAGCATGAGACTTATTGAAACCATATCCACTAAAGTACTCAAAAGTTCGCCAAAGTCCATAAGAATCGTGGTCAATGATTCCCTTTTCTCTGCACCCTTCAATGAATTTTTCTTTGATCTTCTCTTTGACCTCATGACCTTTGCCCGTTCCTTTCTTGGTAAGTACTTTCCTCAAAAGGTTTCCTTCGTCCAAGGTTAGGTTCTTGCCGAGTTTGTGAGCCAATAGGGCAATTTGTTCTTGAAAGATTAAGAAGCCATGTGTTTCCTTGGTGACTTCTTTTACTACTTCGTTTAGATACCTAACACTGTTCGGTGCTTCCTTGGCTTCAACATAATCCTTATCAACACCAGCCGACAAAGGACCGGGGCGATAGATTGAAGTAATGGCTGAGAGGTCAATGATTGAGCGAGGTTGGGCTTGTAGTGCGAACCTCTGGGCTCCCTGCTCTGTGAATTGAAAGATACCAACCCAACGACCTTTGTGAAAGATATTCTTATAGACTGCTTGGTCGTCCAAGTCAAGAACACTTGGGTGTAACTTCTGGTCATAGAACTCCTTAACTTGATCAAATGATGGATTCTCAACACCATGGTGTCGCTGTAGTATCTTTGTGATACAGTCTTCAATCATTCGGAGAGTAGACAAACCAAGGATATCAAACTTAATGAAACCCATAGGCTCAAGTTGCCTAACATTCTGCCCTTCAGACCATGGAGTCTGTCTGACTCCTTTGGAAGCAATTAAAGGCATGTGTTTGTTTAAGTCCTCTCCAATTACAACACCACCAGCATGACGGGAACAACTGCGGTATTCACCATGTAGAGCCTCAACATGAGTCTTAACATCGGGATACTTCTTCAGGAAGTTTCGCAGTGTGTCAGAGTACTCCATAACCTCCTCAAAGGTTGGAGTATAAACACCGGCTTTGATTCCGTGGGCTTTCTTTGCAATTGGAGTTGCTTCAAATAACATTTTACTTGTTACAAGGTTTGACTCTGCGAAAGGAATATCATAGAACTTTGATATGTCTTTGATCAAAGAGCGAAGTTGTAATGTATTCCAATTGGATATCGGAACAACAACATTGTCTCCCCACTCTTCAATAAGAGATTCTTTCAGAGCCATAGGATTAGACACGTCGTAATCAATATCAGGATAGTCTTCCGCGTCTGATCTGAGGAAACGAGAGAATAACAATCCATAATGAATAGGGTCAACCTGAGTGATACCAAGACAATATGCAACAAGAGAACCAGCAGCACTTCCTCTACCAGGTCCAGAAAGTTGTATTTCATTTGTTTTATCCGTAATTGCTTTCATAGTTAAGAAGTATTTTGAGAAACCGCGATCTGCGATAACCTTTAATTCGTGTTCCAAGCGAGTAACATATCGCTGATCTTTATGAACTTTGTTGGGAGCATCGGATAGTCCCTTAAAAGTAAGTCGCTTTAGGTATTCGTCCTCTGTGTATCCAGCGGGAACAACAAAGTCAGGCAAGCGAACAGTATCGTCAGGATAAAACTTCTCAATACGATTGAATGCTATGTCGTGTGTCTCCTCAAGAGTTCCCATAACAAATTCGTCATCGTATGTAACTTTATTTAATTTAGAATACTCTTTGTATGAATTCCATACTTGGTCTCCGTTCTTTGGATAAAGTTCATAGCCAATCTCTTCGGCTGATGTGGGGAGAGTCATTTCCAACCATTCGGGCTTACCTTTACCAAGCCAACCAAGTCGTTTATATAACTCTCTGTCTCGCCAAGCATCGGGATTGGGATAATGAGAATCAACAGTAGAAACAACCTTAACATCAAACTCCTTACAGACCTCGATAACATACTGGTTTAGTTCGTGTTGTTCTGGTATGTTGTTCCATTGGATCTCGCCATACCAGCGGTCACCAAAGATAGAGACCATTTCTTGTGTAACTTCCCGCATACACTCCAGAATCGCCTCTCTTCCCTCTTCTCGCTTGGTCCAAAAGCAACCCGCATATACACCACCTAGACAAGCCGAAAGGGCAATTATACCCTCGTTATGCTTCTTTAAAAGGCTATAATCTATGCGAGGTTTGCGGTAGAAATACTCACCGGTATAACTCTCCGAGATCAACTTAAATATATTATTTAAGCCGGTCTGATTCATCGCTAAAAGAACAAGGTGGCGAGTGCGATTGATGTTGCTACCACCACCAGATTTAGTCTCGCCTTCGTTTTCAATCGTAGTGCCTGATTGGCCGTCATCGAGTTGTCTCGCTTTCTTTTTGTCTGCTTTGTGTTGTTCATAAATTTCTCTCCATTCGGCAACATCGGGGATAAAGTAAGCCTCAACACCATAAATTGGCTTGAAGTCTTTACCTTGTTTAATCATTTTCTTTGCATGTAGAACTTGTCCCGCCATACCATTCATGTTTCCATGATCAGTTAGTGCTATCGCGGTGCCTCCATTCTCATAACAAAAATCCATATGCTCACTTGGCTTACCGAACCCATCAAATGGGGAACCGACACCAGAATGTGCATGCAATCCAACAAACTTTATATCATTCATATACCCTCCATGAATGTTATTAATGTATCATAATATCAGGCTGCTGTCAAGAGTTTTTTTTGGAAATCTTCTCTGTACTTGAAGAGGGCCAACTCTTTCTTCTTGCATTCAAGCACGACATCAACATCTTTGTCGTAAGCTTCAAAGGGGGTGTAGTACCAGTCTGAATGGGCCGTGGCCTTGACTGATGGATCTTCGTAGTCTTTGCGTGAATTAGAGTGGTGACATTGTTGTTTGATACCGCGATCAATCCAAGTCTGTCTGGCGAGATGAAAGGCATCATGATAGTCAAGATCCTGTGGGCCAAGATCATGGTGATGTGAATCAAAGACAATAGGGATACCGATGTGCTTGCTGACTCCATCGTAAAGCATCTTGGTTGAAAACATAGATTGTCTGTCGTCGTTCTCAACAGTCAGGCGAGCCTGTGTGGATGGTGCGAGTCGCTTGAAGTTGTCACAGAAACGAGCAAGAGCTTTGTCGTGTTCGCCATAAGCACCGCCGATATGAATATTAATCTTGGCTTGTGGTGATACTGGTAGACCCATGAGATCCATTTGAGCAGCATGCGCATCAAGCTCTGCTATCGTCTTGAGAACAACCTTCTCGTTGTGTGATCCAAGACAATTGAAGGGACCGGGGTGGAAGGACAACCGCTGACCGGCATCCATGGCGATCTTACCAGCTTCAGACATAACATCTACAATAGCATCAATATCAGGCATATCAAAGATATCATAGTCAGAGAACCAAGGGAACAAGCAAGAAGTCATGCGATAGACAGAAATACCGTTGGCATTGTTCCACTCGATAATCTTCTTGAGATCGGTAACATTAGCCAAAGCAAGTTCGCTAGCATAAGCGATACCCTTAGCTTGGAAGGTCCGTTTGATCATACCGCGATTGCAAGAGATCTTTTGCTTCTTTAGTGTTTCGTTGATACATGCATAGCCCAAATTAGTAGTCATAACAGCCTCCGTTGCTTTCTATAAGATAACATAATGATAGCGGTTGTCAAGCTATAGTTTCCAAATACCATCATTAAATTTGATTTCATCGCGAGTAACAACCATATCTATCCACTTTGAGTGGAGATCAAGTGTTTTCTTTTTTTTATTGATCTTCGCAATAGTGAAGAAAATACCATTACGAACGTCTTGGACAAGTGCCCCAATCTTTGGTTCTTTCATGTTACCTCCAATACTTCTATAAGGTAACACGATATCAATATTTGTCAAATAAAATAACCAAACTGGTTAAACTAAATCAGGTCATATACCTTCTTTAACACCGGACCTTTCTTGCCAATCGTTTGATATCTTATCGTCTTTGATTGGTCCACCTTTTGCCCAAGTGCGACATGAGCGAGCACTATGACATTTAAAGTGATGCATCCAGCAATAACCAAGCTCTCCATCTTTATCTGATGTCTCGCCCGGCATACATTCTTTCATTCTTGGAGAAATATCAAAAGCAACACAATTACCGCAATTAGATTTCTTTGCTGCTTCCTCTGTGGTATTCCAATACTCTGCTATGTCTTTCCAATAAGGACCGGGCTCATCAACATTTAGTGGGCCATATTGAATGTGTTCAGCTTTGATAGCAGAATCTCTGTTTTTCGTATTTAGTTTGAGATCCTGTGTCGCTGCTGGACAAGCATAATTTATAAAGTCTTTGATTGCTTTTACTATTTTAATTCTTATCATATTACCACTTCCGGCAAGACCAATATCTTGCTTTTGTCTTTGGACCGGGGTTATCGCAATTGTGCCTTGCTCTAAAGTTCTTACGAGCCTTTGGGTTACTCTTGCGGATCTTCATGGTTTTCTCGCCTTTCTTTTTAGCACTTGTTCCACCATGGCCGAAGTTAACTTTCTTTGCTTTAATTCTGCCTTCTTTGTCTTTCTTACCGGAGTTAACGTAAACTTTAAATTTCTTAACATCTCCGCGCATTGGTTTGTTAAGTTTAACAGTTCGACCAGCATAGACTGCTTCTTCAAGTTCTTCTTCTTTTAGAATATAATCGCCATGACGATGCTTGGTGATCTTCGGATCATCCTTAGCGGCTTTCTTAATATCTTTCTCTGGTTTATCAATCTTGTCTTTGAAATTCTTCATTCCAGCAGCACCACCTTCGTCTTTTAAAATCTTGCGAAGTTCTGCTTTCTCCTCGTCGGTCAAATCCTCTTCGTTGATCATCTCATCAACTTCTGGACGAGCATCTTCTTCTTTAACTCCCTTCCAAATTTTACCTTTACGACATCTAACAACAGCACCAGAAGCATAAGCAGAAGGCCAAACATCATACTTTCGCTTGGCTATTCGTGTACAGCGATCATCTCCCTCTGATAAGACAGAAGTAATCTCTTCTTCTATAATTTTATTAATCTCTTCTGTTGTAAGTTTCATTTCTTTTTGCCCCATTTTTTACCTTTACCTTTTGTGCCGCATGAAGCGGGAGTTGGGCGACATGAAGGATACTTTGATCTCTTCTCGCCATCTTTGCGACCACAGGACTTACATTTTTTTCTGCCTGTCTTCTTGTCTTTGCGGCAGGTATTACAATCAACCCAGCCCTTTGATTTTCCTTTGCCGCCTTGTCGGGAAAACCAGCCATGCAATCCTGATTCTTTTTCTTTAGAATAGTCTGTCTTGGCTTTCTTCTTCTCATCAAGAACAGCGGTGATCTCTTCTTCGATTATATTGATAATGTCTTCGGTTGTAATTTCCATGCTATAAATAGAATTGAGATAAGAAAAAAGCCCCTTTCGGGGCTGGGGTTCATTCGGATTGTTTTCTTTTTACTTGCTCTTCAGTATAAGCATTCTGTAGGGACATTCCATATAGCCCCAGTATCATAATGACTAACAAACCAATTGTTGGGTGAAGCCCAACTAAAGTGGCTGAATAAGAGGACACACCCAGAACTACTACAATGGTGGTAAAAAATACCATCATTAAAATAAACTCTTTTGTGCCTTTAATAAGCCATTCTTTTCTATTTTCCATTTTAACTCCACGTTAGCACTTTATTGTGCCTTCATATAATAACATACATTATTAAGTTGTCAAGTAAAAAATAAATTTATTGTAAATAACCTGTACCTATGACTTCCCATTCCATATGTGTCTCAATGTAAGATTCTAAGGGATAGTAAGGAATCATATCTACCTTATGTCTCGCCAAGTGAATGGCTACCAAACTATATGATGGATATTGTACGAGATAAGATCCAGGGAAAGTTAAGAACCCTTGGTCGGGACCGACACAAGCAGCATAGCCCAACAATTGTGTCCCTTGTTGGTTATAAATTGCTAGTGTAACCATAAACACTCCGCTTGAACCATAAGGAGCCCAAGTAAAAGTCATACCGCTCTTTAGAATTGGTGCTGCATAAGCATATGATGGATCCACATAAAACATAGTATAGGGCTCGATAAAATCAAATCCCTCGATTGAGGTGAAGGAAAAGGACTCGGTATAGTTCCCAAGTGACACATCATGGATAGCATTTCTATCGTATTGTGTTTCATAAAGATAGGCATAGTGTTCTCCGGGGGCGACTTGGTTTGCTATAAAGGAATGAAGAGGACCAACTACAGATAATTGTGGACCAACATCAATCGGGTTTGTTGAAGGTACAGTTATTAATAACTGATTGGTGCAGGACCCAACGGGGGGTATCCAACTTGTATGGGTATCGGAAGTCGGTTCGTGGAATTTAGTTGTAAACTCTACAAGAAGCTCTTGCGACTCGCCAAAACAAGCTGGACACCCTAATTGACGGAGATAATAATTAACATAGCCACCAGTGCCTTCTATCGCTGGTGTGGAGTCAGGTTCTGATGCTGGCTCGGTGGATGGCTCAGTACTTGGGCTAGACGGCTCTAAAGAAGGCTCTAAACTCGGCTCGACTTCTTCTGTTGTATCAGTTACCACCGCTGTGGAGGTATCTTGTTTTTTGTCCGTGTACCCAAGCAGCCCAACCTCTGTTGAACATGCCGCCATTAAAATTATATTAATCATGTTATCTCCGTCAATTGTTGGCTTAGTTGATCATACTGGTTGTTTTTTCAATGTTTTCCCTCGTATGAAAATCATTGGTTGTCATTAGTTCTTTAATAACATCAGTATTTAAACCGGTGACTTCTTGCGATTCAGTTTGTTGAATACTAACACTAAACCAAGCATCATAGATAAATTCAGGCTCCCAAATCTGACTGTGGTTGTCTTGAAAGAAATCAACAATGGTTTCTGCTGAAGGCTCATCGGCAAGCAGTTCTTGCAATTCATTGATAAATCCCGAATCGCTTGTGCTATCATACACAAAGTCACTGTGGAATTCTTCTAGCCAAGTGTTTGCTGCAACAGTTACAGCATCGTTATAGTCGGCAGTTGTTATTACTGCTTGTGTGTCGGTTGATGGTCTCTTATAGTCGTCAACGTGCATAGTTTTTACAACAGTGTAAATTGTCATGATACCCTCCTATTTTGATCAGGACAAGTATATTATAACATGTTGTATAACATTGTCAACACAAATGTATTACTTTTTTAATAAAAAAACCACCAGAGTAGTCTGATGGTTAATGGTAGATTCGCTTCGCTGTGCTGTGTTTAAGTAGTTTTTGTGTACATCGTTCTCTTTTATTTTAATGTCGCGGTGAACACTTTCGATGCACATTGCAGCTTGTAACTGGCTTATCGCTAGTTTTTAAGATTGGAGGAATCCGGTAAATACCTTCCGGTAAGCCCAAGACGGGCCTTATTCTTTCTCCAATAATCTTGAAGATTCAAGGGAATATCTGCTCTTGTGCTATCCAGAATCTTTATATAGGTATCCATTGTTTCTTGATAGGTCTCTGGGTTTGAATTTTTTACTAAATAATTGTATAAAGAATAATATTTCTTTGTTTGTTCTTCGTCAATTGGTGAGCCATAAAGGTTGCCGAGCAACTCAAGAGCATCATCAACATCACGAACAATGTATTCGCCCGTCTCTTTATTTCTAACACCCATTCCGTGAACAAAGGAGTAGCCCTTAGAGTTAAACATAGACAATAACAACTGAGTTCTGTGTAATCCTTTTAGGTTCTCAACGGGAGCATCGGAATAATAAGCAAACTTCAACCACTTAAGGTTGCCGACCATCCAATCAATTTGGACACCAATATCCATTTGATCACCTTCGGGGCTATACTGCGGAAACAAAGTAAAGATATTTGAGAACTTGGTTTTCTTCTCAGCGACTTTTATAATGTCTGAATTCTCGTTAATATATTTGGCGATCAACGAAAGGAATGCTTTCCACTTGGACATTTCCTCTGTTGCTGTTCTTGCTCTCTTTTTAATTTGGCTATACTTGGCTTCCCATTCTTCGGGATCTACATTCCAAGCGGCAAAATCATTAGCATCAACAACACCATCGGGAAAGAATGACTTCACATCAAAGGCTACATCAATATCGCCAGAGTATGCTTTCTTTCCTACACTACCCACAGGGTTGAACTCGGCAAACTGTTGTTCTTGTTTTGGAAACAATTTAACCAACTCGTCTCTGTATTTGTCAAGTGTTGGCTCGATGTATTCTAAAGGTATTCTAGCGGTTTCGCCTTTAAAGATATTGCCGCCTTCGCCCAATACTGCGATGAGTTCTTCTTTTATCATTCGTTTTAAATCAGATTTATTTATTTTCATCTTTGTTCTCCACTTTTACTAAAACATCTGCGGCCATATCGTTTTCTTCCATTTCTGGATTTAGCCACTTAACTCTGACTATTTGCATATTATCTATTGTCCTTACTTCCAAGGCAATTCCAAGGTCGCCACTCATCACCCAAGCCCCCTCACCCTCAAAGTAAGGAGCATAAATTACTAAATCACCAACCTCTAAACTATTATAACCCGTTTTATCCACACTGTAAATAGAAAAGTTTATTTTTCATATTCATATTTTTCTATAAACATCTCAAACATAATTGAAGTATATCCCCTTCGTGCCCAAAGAACATCGTATTCATAAAAATGATCTAAAAATTCTGCCTCTTCGGGAAGTTGTATATCAACTTTTACCACCGCTGTGATAAGACCAATATCTGGCTCTCTATCAGAAAAATCACGATAGAGATAACAAACTAAGTCGCCGATATTAAATTCAGGCTCTTCGGAAGTGCTGCTTGGATTCTTTGGAGAGTTTGATTTCATTTACTGGTAGCCTTGCGTGTGGACACCAAACATAGAAAAAATCCCCGGTATCGTGTGTGCAGTAATATCGCCCTCCCTTTTGAAAAAAGGCGAAGTCACTAATACATATCAGCGTCGTACCCTGAAAGGAAAAAGTTATATTCATTTTATATCCTGGTCTGAATTATAGAGTTCCAATTCATGATCGAAGAAAAAAACTTCTCTACCTTGAACCAAAACAAGATAATCATATTCACCAGTCAGCCAATCATGGTACTTTACCAGGCGGATAATAAGTCCAATCTCTCCTGGCTCTATAATGTGATCATCAAATGTCAGTTCTATCGGCATTTTGTTGATCACTAAGTCTCCAATATTGTAATTTCTTTCTCCAAACACGCGGTATCCTCTAAAATACCTAGTCTTGTAGTTCAGTATTATCCTCTTCTTTCGGCGATATCAATTCTAGTTCGCTATCAAAAAAGATCAAAGTCTGTCCTCTTATAAGAACAATGTAATCTATTCCCCATATAGAAAGTATCTCATGATCATAATCAATACCGACAACAAGACCAATATCGCCTTTGGAAACATCAAGTTTATAAGCAATAAAATTGATATCTTCTAAGACTCTTACCAGGTCGCCTATCTTAAATTTAGCGTCTTCTTGGTGCCACATACATAATAAGTATTACTCTGGTTCCGCTTCGGCAAGTAGAGGTACTTTATAGGCGGTTGCAGTTGCTTTTACTTGACCAACTTTTGTCTCGGCGATCTCTCTACTATAGACACCAGCAATGCCTCTGCCTGAGTTGTGTACATTCATCATAATGGCGGTTGCGTCTGCTTTTGATCTACGAAATATCTTTTCCAAAATCGCAACAACAAAATCCATCGAGGTGTAATCATCGTTATAAAGTACCACTTTAAATTTCTTTGGTGGTTCAAGTTTGTTTTTTTGCTTATCTAATACGCCAATACCAGACTTCTTATCCATTTTCTTTTTAGGCATTAGTAATTCCCCCAGTGACAATCGCATGGATCACATCCACACACAAAACAATAATCAGTTTTCTCTACAATTATAAACGAACCATGGTTGTTTAGTCCTTTAGGATAAACAGCGAGTCCGTGTTTGTTTGCTGCTTTCGCAACAATACTTCTCATTTTTTGAGAATTTCCAGTAACAACTTCAACTGGGAGGTCATTCATTAAAATAAAATTTACTACTTCTGTCTCAACAGAATCGTGTCGCTTCCCATGTAAATCAAGTTTTTTCATTTCTCCTCCGGTTCAAATGTTTTTAGACGAAGTTGTCCGTCTTTAATTAGAATATAAGTAGAGTGCTCAACCCAGTCACCTATGTTTGCATAGGTTTTAATCTTTTCCATCTCGTCAACCCAAATAACAACTTCTGGGATATGTGTATGTCCCATAATAAATACATCTGCACCTTTGTTAAGTTTCATTATGTCCCACACTCTTCTGAGTTTTCTTTTCTTTTGTTGTTGTCTCACAAACCAAGCGGCAAGATTCCACTTGAATACTCTCTCCAAGAGATCATGAAAGATAGAAACAATGTTCATGGTGAATTTCCAATGGACTATACCTTTTTCGTATTTATCTCCGTGCTCTACTCGGTAGTGGCGACCTGCATAGTCAAACTCATATTCTTCCATAAACTCAATACCGCCGACAGTTTTGCCTACAAACTTATTAAAAGCAATGTCGTGATTCCCAACAATGTAAATAACTCTCTTATTGTCTCGGTTTAAATTTGAGATTGTTTGGAACAATTCGGCTGTATGTTCTGTGAATGTCGGAACTCGTATGAAGTCAATGATATCACCAGCAAGAACTATTTCATCAAAGTCTACTGTGTTGAGTAGTTTTTGTAATTTAGATTCTTTTGAGTGTAAAGAGCCCATGTGTATATCTGAAATAATTAATCTGGTGTAATCTTCTTTCATTTCATGAACACCTGTATGGCTATTATAAGACAAGCCAAGCCTAAGCATAACATGGTTTTAATAGAAAAGGGGCTCTCATGTAAATGAATCCATGTTAAAATTGGAAATATTATCATTCCACTTGAGAATGCTAAAAAACGACAAGTCCAAAGAGCATCGGAAGCATCATATACAAATCTTGTACCATACCAAAACATTAATGAAACAGGCACAGAAAATACCAACGAAGCCAAAAGAGCCTTATCTTTCCAGTAATCCCATACAAATTGACTATTAAGTTGATACCAAGCCACAGTCTGTGCTATCATAAATAATAAAAATCCAACTACTAATCTATAATCCATTAAGCCCCCAAAGCTTTCATATCGCAAGAATGATGCACACTGCATCTCGGTTCATATTTATCTTTACCGCCAACCTCTATTTCGCCATTAAAAATGCCGTCCTTCTTATAAGTATAGTAAGCATCAGCACCGCATATCGTACACACGGCAGGACAAACTTCCACTCTAGTTGCCCAAGGTAGCATTTTAGTAATCTCTTCAAAAGGCTTCAAATCAGAGGAAAGTTGCAAGGACGAAATTAAAACGGTATATCCAGACTTAAATAAACTTATTAAGACCTCTGCTGCTCCATCAACCATAAAGGCTTCATCAAGTGCTATAACACCGGTTTTCGCTTGTCGTTTCTCAAGGTGTAGGTATATCTCTTCTGCTGCTACAATGGGTACAGAGTTCATTTCGTAGCCTCTATGTGTCACAATAGACTGCCCTTCGGGATCATAACGAGTATCCCTCAGAGGCTTAAAGGTAAAGACTTTCTTTTGTCTCAATCTGTATCTTTCAATTGCACTAAGCAATCTTGTAGTTTTTCCACCGAACATAGGTCCGGTGAAGATTACGAATTCGTTTTTCATGTTTCACCTTTGTTAATATTATAACTTATAATTATTAATTGTCAAGGTTTAAATGTATAATTAAACAATGTTTTAAGAAAAGAAATAATAACTTTATCTTTCTCTTCTTCTGTCTCGGCTTCAGTCATATGCCAGCCAAATGACTTTTGTTTTGCGACGATCTTTTTATTAACATCAGAGATCTCTTCACGAAGCAATTCATTTACCTTTTCATACTTCTGCGGGTGAATATCTAGCTCTTCTGCTATCTCCAGCAACTGTCCCCACTTTTCATTATCAAGTGCTTCGGAAGCCTGCTTGAACATCTCTTGTTTCTTTAAAACATCAGGGGTTTGCTCCATATTGGAAAACTTATCTGGGTGGATCTTCTTGGCGATGCCGCGAAATATTCTTTGAAAGATCTTTTTCTTGCGAACCTGTTCGTCTGTTAGTTCTGCTTTAACATCTTCCTCTTTCTGTTCTTTAGTGACTGTGGGCTTATTAGAAAACTGCTTTACTTTTTCTGGTTGTTGCGCTTCGAGATCAGCAATTGAGATATTATGCTTAGTGCAAAAATCCCTATAATGTGTTTCAAACTCCATGTTACCCTCAACACAGGCTTGATCGACATAATCTAATTCTGAATATTTGAACTTCAACTCGTTGGAGAGTTTCTTATAGAGTTTGAATGTGCTTATACTCATTTACAATTTTCTCCAGTTCTTCCTTTGAAAGTTTAATTCTAACAAAGGCTTTCTTTTCACCTTCCTCTTCCCAAATCTGAATTGAGGCTTCGGAGAGGTCGCTTAATTCTAAGTAGAGCACACCAGGGTCATTGTCGCCTGTCTTTATACTATATTTCTCTTCTTTCATTTTATTCTCCAATATCAGTTGCAATGCGATTAAATTCGCTATACTTGAACAGGCTCTTTGTTGGTCTCTTAATTGTATGTGCTAATTCGGTTTTCATGAAATCTCTGTATTGTTCCCAAGAGCTTACATTTGAGAACTGCCTTGGTTCGTGAATTGTGGCATTTTCTAAATCCAAATCTTGAAAAACATCCTTTAATTCAAAATTGCGAGCACTCCATCTTTCTTCTATTGGTAGTGGCTCAACTGGGATTGCTTTTGTAGAGTCTGGAACACTTCTATATTTACCTGTTCCTTTTCTTACATTCCTTCTGTATTGAACAAACTCTTCCTTGCCGAATGTAAAAGAGGTATACTGATTATCTTGGACGGTCTTTCCGTGATATGATACATAAAAGTTTTTTTGTGTCTTGATAAGTTTTCGCTTCTTGTCGAGAAACCTTGGATCAAAGATTCCATAAGGAAAGGAGACATAATATTTGTCTGGGATCATCCAAGTTGATAATCTTGCTGCTACTTTAAATGCAGTGAGGGCACCATAAATTACACTCCAAGATAGGCAGTCTCGCCTGTCTCTGTCTTTGGGGTGAACCGGAGCCCAGAAGATTGGTATCCTTCGCTTTAATGACGAGGGTTTGGGACCAAGAGTATTATAAAAGTAAAGAGGATCCTGAATATAATCTCCAACCCGATAGCGAACAATAGGTTCAATGTCGTCGTTACAAACAATCCAAATGGTATCGCACCCTGCGAAAGCACACTCCACAACTGCTGCCTCCAACAATGTATAGTTAGAAGCCACAGGCAGCATACAATCGGGATAGGGCATTTCAAAATCTAAGCTTTGTCCGGCAATTGGTATAATCCCCGTAAGGTGGAAATTTGCTTGTGACGGAAAAGTTTTTTCGTGGAATTCCATAATTTACCTTCTCTTTTTCTTTGTTCTAAAATCTCTAATGTTGAGTGCAATGGTGTATAATTTTTTATTATGTCTCGGTGGGAGTGCTCAATCTTTACAGCATAGTGTAACTGGAGTCCTCTCTTATTATAGCCATTGGCTGTTCCTCGGATACCATTGTCTTTCATCATTTTCAATACTTTAAGTCTCGCATAACTCTCGCTGCTTTCATAACTTTCAATGTCTGCTGTTCTAATCTTGGAGAAAGCAACGACATCTTTGCGGCTTCTATTGAGCCCAATCCGTCGCGGAGAGTGAAAAAACAATTTATTAACAAATCTAGATTTTCTGTCTTCAATGAAAATATGCGGGTGGACAGTTCCAGAGTGAACGTGAAACCAATCATAAACATTCAAAGACGAATTGGAAATCTTATCAAAATCTATTCTTTCATTGTATCTTATCTTTATTCGTGAATTATCTATTGTTGTTATTGTAAAGGCTTTTCGTTCGCTTCTAATGTTCTTAACGATATTCGGAACCAAAACAAGACCACCCATAGATAAGAGAAAGGTTAGTCTGTCCCATAATTCTGATTTGTATATATCCCTTACTCCTTCGTAGCCCAAGAATTTAAAGTCAACCAAGTTGGTTACTTTCTCCAACTCAAAGGGGATAATTGGCTCTTTAATAATAATGGGGGTCTCTGAAACAAATGAATAAAGCAATGCTTCCAGAGATCCCCCAATGATTATGTTGTTATAAAAAAATTCCTGTTTCATCAAACACCAGTTGATTAGTCTGTTTCTACCAAGTTATTTAAAAATTCTTGTGGTACTTCAGTAAGTAGTTGATCGCCGACCATTACATTGTAAGCCCAGAAAGAGAAAGGTTTCTCCTCTGCTGCTGGAAACAATGGATATGTTAGATTAATTGGTCCACGGGTAATAAGACCAATAATTGTGGTTTTGTTTTCAAGAACCAATTGTCCAAATTCATTCAGCATAACTAAGTCTCCTACTTTAAATTTAGCTTCCACCTCTTATTTCCTTATAAGAATTTACAGTAACTGGGAACAAATCGGTTGCAATCTCCAAACAGGCTTCTGCTGTCTTTTGAATTTCCCATTGTGCTCCTTCGTGTGTTCTCAAATCAATAAATTTAAGTAAATTGGACGCATTTACGGTTCCGTAGTATTCAGTATACAAATTCTGCGGTAGAATCATTCTTGCTTGTTCTCGGCAAACACCATTTGACAAAAGATCTCGGAATGTATCCAATGACCTTTGTGTCTGCATTTTTAAAACCTCGGAAGCACTAACACCGTGATCATAATCGCTCAAATCATGAAGAACAACTGGATCAATTAATTCGTCTGGGTTGGAGGCTTGTCTATTGGATTTGTGTTGTGTCCTGAATGCCTTTGGAAGATAAAATTGTAAATCCTTGTCGGTATACCGACGAGAAATTTCATTATACGACCAGGTTCTGTGTCTGTGGTGCTGTGAACGAACAAATAAAGGCACAGTAAATTTAAAGGTAATAGCACAATGCTCCAGTGTAGAAGTGTGCCTGTGTCTAATAAGGTACTTAATAAGTTTTCTGTCCCTGTTATCCAACTCAGACTTTTCGACACCAAAACTGACGCGAGCAGAATTGACGACGGTAAGGTCACTGCCCATATGACTAATGTAGTCCACACGACCAATCCCGTCATCATATAAGAGAACAGACTTTTCATATTTGTTCACTTATCCCTCCGCACAAATTTAATTTTCTTGCCTTTGTGCATCTCTGCCTTAATCATTGCTTCGATAACGGAGTTTGGAGCGTCAACTTCAACAACCTCTTCTTGTTCTTCTTTGAATACAAATGTAGATCCACGAACTTTTGACCAGAAGTCAGCATCTTTCTCGATTGGCTCAACACTTGTCCAAGGTCCACCATAAGCAACACGATTACCTTCTGCATCGTATGCATCGATTGATCTTTTGCCTGTGTGTTTTCCAATGTCTCCGAAGATAAAAGCATCTTGTTCATACTTTCCACTCAAGTTCTTGGCTAAATCAAATAATGAGACCTCTCCTTGTTCAACGTCACCTCTTGTTTCGTCGGTTACAACAATTGATTTCTCAATAACACGAACATCGTTTCCGTCTTCGTCTTTTTCAAGCCAAGACCCTTCAATTTCTGTGAAAGGAAAGCCAGCAGCCTGAAATGCAGACTTCAATTCTTTTCCTCTTGCATCATTTTCATTTCGTGATTTCTCGTGACGATCAGCAGACATTACAACAAAAGCAACATCCGAGTTGTCCACTTTGTCTTTAATGCGGTTAAAAGAAGACTCGGCAATAACCGGCTCCTCTAAGAGCATAGACGGACCAGCCGCCTCTTTAATTAATTCTTTGATCATTTTAGCATCTAATTTCATTTTGTTAGTCTCCCCATAACATAATTATCTAGGACTAAATAGAATTCTCTTCCTTTCATCTCTATTTTTTCTAGCATTCTTCTTTCAACAATTATAGTATCGTTATCTGTTACAGACCCAACAAGCTTGCTGTCACTCGCTATTGCGAGGACAGAACAAGCCAGATAAGGTGATTCTTGTTTTTTATAATCATCGGGGAGCATAATTAAAGAATTTTTTTCTTCTTTCTTCTCCTCGATGGGTTTTACTAAAATGTGACGATTAGTTGGTTCAAAGTTCATTATCCCTCCACTTCGTTTTTAGCATCTTGAATGTCTTTTCTCATTTGTTTGAGTAAAGCGATGGCCTCTTGACAAGCCTTTCTTGCTCTAACAGCAGAGGACTTGTAGCCATATTTTTTATTTTCAATCTTATCCATATCATCGGCTGTGCCGTTTAATATACTGATTATTTCTAACATTTTATCATTCATTGTTCTTCTCCAAAGTTAATGTCGCACGAATCATTCGTACAGTATTTAGAACCAACACCTTCTTCTTCGGTATCAATTCTCTGTATAGGGGTAATTCCCTTTACCATTTCATTATATTCTTCTTCCGTAATTGGCTCGTAAGGAGCCTGTTCATATCCTGTTTCTTGGTATCTCAAGAAAGAGACAGCCTTCAAGCGAGACTCATAAAGTTCTAAAGCATCTTTGATTTGTGGTGCTTCATTCGCATTAAAGGTAACCGTGATACTAACGCTGTTATCTGCCCAATAATGTTGATACTGGGAGGCAATCTCTAACTGCTCCCACATAGAAACATCTTTCTTTCCTTTTACGAAAAAAGGCTCCTTAACAGGAAATTCAACACAAACAGTATTCGGTGAATATTTGTCGTCTTCAATTTTGTAACCTGCTTCTTCCAAAGTCGGCAACAAATCCGAATCTTTTCCAAAGCGAATTCTTCTAATATAGAACTCGTTCTCTGGGAAGTGGATACCCGGTGTTGAACCATTGAGAAGAGACACTGTTCCACTTGGCTTAATAGAAGTCATTCTAACAGATCGAGGAATACAGAGCCAATCGGCATATTCTTTATCCATCTCGGTTACATGTTCATAGGCATCATCACACCATTGCAACATAGTTCTTCGTGTGTGCTTATTGAAAGCCTGTACAACACCTGATTGAGATAAGCCAATACGACGGTTCTTCAACATAATAGCATTAGTTTCTCTCCAGTGTGTATTAACAAGAGTAACTGTCTTACCATATAGATAAGCAATTTCAAGTGTCTTTACATAATCTTCATATGAATCGTGTTTTGCTGGAAAGGTCTCAACCAAACAACAAAGTTCTCCGTCTTCCAATTGTTGCTCAACGCAAGGATTGAAGCCCATAACTTTTGTATCGTCATATCTTTTACCGTCCTTCATACGACCATAATAACGAGCATTGTGAAGCCAGATATAACCCGGTTCTCCATTCTTTTGTGATTGCTCGGCATGCCAAGAATAATCCATACCAATCTTTGCTTCAAAGGAGTTGTTAGACCCCCAGCGATGATGATAAAGTTTCTCTTGGTCATTCTTCATAGATAAGTATTCACGATCGTCATGTTGTCCCAAAGCAAGAGCAGCGGAACGACGGACATTACCAGCGACAACACAGCGACCAATAAGATTTTCAGTATCAACAATATCAACTGATGAAATCAGTTCGCCGATTTTTTCGTTATATAGTTCTTTTAAATTGTTGTGAAGTTCAATTAAAGGACCAGGGCCACTTGAAGTTCCCCCAAAGCCTCTAATAGGTGCTCCTTCGGGACGAATTTGTGAATAATCAAAATTAGGAACCTTCTTGCCTTGCAGGTATCCATCAAGAAGCATATGAACAGAGTCAACCCAACCTTCACGACTATCATCAATAGTAAGAGTCTCTTTTGTCCATTGTGGTTCTTTGATCGTTAAAGTTTTAGCACCAAGTGTATCAAAACCAACACCAATACCAACCATAAGGGCATCCATCATCCAAGCAAAAAGATAACCACCCTTGGTATGGATATCTTTTGTTGAGCGGAAAGCACAATTAAAAAGCCCAGCACCTGTTCGTTCATAAATAAACTTAGTACCCATCATCCATAGACCACGACCAGGCGGTGTCCATTTCAAATTAAACAAGCGATCATAAGCTTCTTTGGCTGTTCTTTGGGCTTTAGCATCGTTCCACTCTAAACCAAGAGCAAATACATGCCTCTTTTGGATATCAAACATTCCTTCGATAACACGACGGCAAGTCTGATACCATTCCTCTGTGCCTTTGGCATTTGGGTCTGTCTCGTTTAAACGACGAGCATAGGTTCGCTTATAGGTAATGTACCCAACAGGACCCCATGGAACCTCTTTTGTTTTGTATTGCTCAATAAACTGGTCTGAAAGACCAAATTTACGAACATTAATGTTTCCAATTTTCATCATAATATCTCCCTCTATTTTTTCATATTTTTATATTTGTTCTTTAGAAATTCTACGGTTGACTTCGTGGACTCTTGTACAGCATCGTCCATTGTTTCACTTTGTCTCTCTAATACTTTCATATCAACTCTCGACCAATCAGCGAAGATCGGAAACACAAGACCGTCCGGACCATTTCTATTCTTGGCGACAAAGACTCTTCCAGTGTTCGCATTCTTATCTTCGATGGTTCTCGACAACGAAAATATAAAATCAGAGACAAAGCATTTATTGAAGGCTTCCGAGATTGCCTCCATGGTGATAACTTCCGCATTCAAACCCGACCTATTTGTTTGTGAGGCTGTCCAAAGTGGGCAGTCGTAAATTTGTGCGATTGCTCGCAATTCTTCATAAATATTTTCAAGATCGTGTCGTTTCTCACGGGTCTCCTTAACTGGTCTTAGAAGGTCGGCATAGTCAACAATAACCATGTCGGGCTCAATGCCGCGTTTCTTTAACCTTTCAATGTGATTCTTGATTGTTTCCGTTGAAGCAGACTTCGTTGGATACTCTTTAATAATTAGAGTTCCCTCAACATCTTTCACAACATCGAGAATTTTTTGTTTATTCGACATTAGGTCGCCCAGAGGAACCCCAGTTATCGACGAATCATACCTCGTTCCAACCACTGTATCGGCTAACTCAAGAGTGTAATGAACAACAGTTTTTCCTTGCTTGAGTGCGGCGGCTCCAAGGCAAGCAAGTATCATCGATTTCCCAGCCCCGGTAGGGGCGATCGCGACTCCAAGCTCCCTTTTGCCAAGACCGCCCTTGCAAATATCATCTATTCTTTCCCACCCGGTTGATATCGGATCACGATTTTTTATTGAGAATCTTTCTTCAAAATCCTTGAGATAATCGTGACCGAAATTGTTGTCGGTTCCGAGCTTTAGAGCATCTTGGATAACTTTCTGTATCTCGTCGAAAGACGAAGTTTTAATGAGTTTTACCGATTTCATCATGGCTCCTTTTAGAACCTGTTTGCGGCAAAAGTCAAGGGCATTATCTTTAATATATTGGGCACCGTCTACTTCTGAATTAGAAAGTACCTTGGCATAAAACTGCCTTATTTGTTTTTGAAGAGCATCCGAGTACTCACTAAGCCCTGCGGAAATGTGTGTAGCCATGATTTTATATGACGGGTGCATTTTATAATCGCGGCGGTAATCTAATATTGTCTTAGTGAATACTCGTAAATACTCATATTGCAAAAATTCAAGACTAAGCACTTCTGTGATTTGATCACAAAATGGTCGGTCTTGAAGCATCAAATGGCACAAGTCCTCTTGAAATGATTTACCGAATCTCTGAAATGTTTCGTTGGTTTGTTCCATCTTTCCTCCAATGCGTTTTTAACTATGTAACAACTTTTTGTAACCTTGTCAAGTTACTCTTTTATCTTTCAAGTTTTTTTATCAAATTCCATAAGTCCGTGAAATTTAAGGAGCCTTGTCCGTCCTCAAAAAGCATTTTTGTGAAATTCATCTTATTACTCTCTGCCTCAAAACTGGCTATGGTGTAGTCAATTTTCTTTCTATTGAGTACTGAAATCGAGGGGTTGTATAGTTGCATAATTGAGTAGTTGTTTTCTACCAACTTTTGATTCTCGATGATTTTATTGTGTGCAACTTTCTTTTTTTCTACACTCTCACAAAATTCGACCAATTCTTCCAATTCGTATTGTTTCGACTCGGAGAGGAATGTAAAATTTTTGGCGATGGTTTTTAGCCCTACTCTGCCGACTCCCTTGAGGTTGTCTGAAGCATCGCCCGCTATTGCTCTGGCTAGTGCAAAGTTATTGGGGTGGATTCCAAACCTATATGCAATTGTTCCCTGTGTTTCCAAAACGTCTTGAATCGGTCTATAAACTGCTGTGTCTTCATCACACAACTGAAAGAAGTCCTTATCGCTTGATACAATGATCTTCTGCCAACCTTCATAGTGCTTGTGGCGAGCAACAATAGCAATTACATCATCGGCTTCAACACCGTCATAAGTCAATTGTATCATAGGCAACTCGTTTAAATATTCAAACAAGCGAATCTGTTGGTGAATCTTGTTTTGTTCTTGGCTCTTTGGGTCCAAATCAATCATACGACGATTAAAACGAAGAGGTTTCCTACCTTCTTTGTAGTTCTCGTTCTGTTGCTTCTTTCTTTGAGAGCCACCGATACCGTCCCAGCAGATAACCACTTCGTGAGGTCGGCATTGTCTCATTACTTTCTGTAGAGACTTAACAAACCCGATGGTTCCTCCGATTGGAATACCGGAGGGGTCCATTGTGGGTATAATTACATAACTCCGTATGAACAGATTCAAGGCATCGATGATTAATAATCTTTTCTTCTCGCTCATTTTTCACCTCTTAAAATATCAAGATACTCCGGTATATTCTTGTGACTCTTATACAAGACATTTGTTATAGTGGCTGGTGTAACACCATACATTCTTGCTAATTCGATTTGGATTATGTTTTCTTCCAAATAAGATCTTCTTATCTCTATTACCTGCTCTCTGTTAAGAACAGCAGAGTGGTTTTTACAGCCGGTTAGTGCTTCGCTTATTTTCCTTTTGGTTTCTTCCGAATGTTTTTTTCCTTTTTGGGCTTCGGACATTCTCCTTTTGGATTCTTCCGAATGTTTTTTTCCTTTTTGGGCTTCGGACATTTTCCTTCTGGTTTCTTCCGAGAAGGCTCTGCCTCTGTTGCCTTTGTGGGCTTCTCTCAATTTTCTTTTGGTTTCTTCTGTGTGTTTAAGTCCAAGGCGTCCTAAGATAGAAGGATAACTGTTAAATCCTCTGTCTCTCAAAAACGGCTTCTCTGTGTCTAGGTAGTGTTGTTCCCTGATTCGCAAATCGTCTGCATTTTGGACCTCTTCTATAACTTCAAAAGTGAAACTATCTTCTCCATATTTATTCCAAGACTCTTGTAAGTGAGTGGAGTGGTGTTTATTGTGCCTTAAAAGATATTTATGATCATAACAGCGTTTGTATATGTTTTTGCTACTTCCAATATAAACCTTATTGGTCTTGGTATTTGTAATTTTATAAACCCCCATTACTCCCCGCAAATTAGTAATCGGCTTGCTGGAGGATAAAGAAGTTTCTTTGCTTTCGTTCTCGCTCATAATCTCTCCGGGGAGTTTGAAAGGTAAACGTGCTTGGCTAATGAATCAGATTGACCAACTTTATCGGTAATATAACTCGTTAACTTGTGGTAAGAAGAAAATTCTTTTAACTCTCCTCCGCTATAACATTTAAACACTCCCAATTCTCTAATAACATCGCACTTGTTGATAACCAAATGAGTTGTTCCTGTTCGTCTCGCGGCATCAATCATTAAATCAACATTCAACCAGTTGCACTTTCTTTTCCGTCCGGTTGTTACTCCAATTTCACCCCCTAGATCGCCCAATTTAGCCAATTCTTTGTCTTTTAAGAGTTTATCGGGGAATAGTGGGTCCACACCAGAACGGGTATCATATAACTTGGATATGCCCCATATACGACGAATTTTCTGCGGAGGAAACCCAAGAGAACAAGCACCATAAGGAAGAGTAATTGAGGAAGTCACATAAGGATAGTTACCGTGATCTATGTCTAGATAATAACCTTGTGCTCCTTCGCAGAGAATCTTACCGCTGAGTTTTTCATCCCATATTAACTCTTCTGGGAGAATATCTTTTGCTAGTTGTCCGGTTCTAGCCATTTTATCTGAATAGCAAGGGGCGATTCCCTTTGAGGTTGTTCCAAGTTTCTTTGCTAATTTCTTTTTATCGTCTTTGATATGTTTATCGGTGACGATATGGGCTCTCGGAGAGACCTTAACCAAAGAAATATCAAAGCCGTGCTCTTTAAGATAGTCTAATTCCTCTTGTAGAGACTCTGGGTGAACTACACACTGGGGTCCGATAATTGATTTGATCCCGTGGAACACACCAGAGGGAACAAGGTGAGTCTTGTATTTCTTTCCTTTGAGGAACACAGTGTGTCCCGCATTGTTTCCACCAGCCCAGCGGCAAACATAATCATATGATTTGTCTTTCGCGAGGTGTGAGGTTATTTTTCCTTTACCAGTGTCTCCCCAAGAAAGGTCAGCCACAATGTCTACATATTGTATTTCTTTCATAAGTTTTCTCCGTTGCTCATTTATTATATCACGATATTTTCATTTGTCAAATAAAAAAACCCCGAAATTAATCGGGGTTCTTGTTCTCTCTAAATCACCAGGAGACAGGATTAAGATTCTTTTTTATATTTGTTTACAAACTCTTCTTCTAAGATATCAACCACAGTTGCTTTAAATTTTTCATCTTTTAACTTCTCAAGCCAATCCTTAGACTGAAATTTGTATTCTTTGCCTTTTTTATCGAAAATACTCTTCCAAGCACCCGCTGCCTTATAGCGATCACTGGTAACTGTAGCAAGTGCTTCAAGCCATGATTCTTCGTCAGCGATCCTAACATCGTTACCGCCCCAAAGAACATCAAAAGAGCACTGTCTACCATAACCGGCAGAGCGAACCTTCTTGATCTGTGCTTTAACCTCGGATCCAATTTGTGTTCCGTTCTCGTCAAGCACCTTACCAGCTTTTGCTGCACGGCGTGTGAGCCAGATACGAAGAGCACAATGAAACTCGATAGCTTTACCGCCGGGAGCAAAGTAAGGATTCATTCTCATTTCAGCTACATTAGATGTAATGTTGGTTTTCAACTGATTAATGAGCAAAAGTGTCGATTGTGTTCTCTCCAAGGGAACTTGCAATTTAGCGAATGCCTTTGAAAAGATCCTTGGCTTTTGAGCCATACTTGATTGGGGATTAAAATCTCCCTCTACATCTTTCTCTGCTGGTGTGGCGGCGATAGAGTCCCAAATAAACAATAACTGTTCGTCTGGCCATTGTTCCATTAGATATTCAATAGATGTGAGAACCATCTCAACTGATGTTGCTTGAATATAAAGAATCTGGTTCTTGTCGCAACCTGCTTTCTCTAAGAAATCTGCATCTACGGCTGCCTCCGAATCAAAGTAGACAACCTTCATTCCCTTTTTGTTAGCATTCGCGGCAATAACAGCAGCCATAAATGACTTACCTGCTGCCGAAAGGCCCGCTAACTCCGTTATTCTCCCAACAGGAATTCCTGCTTTCTTTCCGGGATAGATCAGCCAATCTAAGATAGTTGATCCTGTTGGGATCCAATCTTTGATAGATGCTGGATTTTCATGATTTAAATCATATGCGACTTCAATACCAAGCTTTTTATTAATTGCTTTCTTCATGTCGCCAATACTAATTTTTCCTGGTTTAGTAGCCATTTGTATTACCTTTCCCAATTATTTCTCCAGTGAATAAAATGAGGCATCTGTGACCCATGCCTCCCTGCGGTGTTTTGTTTTACTCAGCTTCTGCTGAATCTTCTACTTCTTGCTCTACTGTTACTTCTTCCTCTTTCGGTTCGGAAGAGTCTTCTTTGTCTCCGCAAGCCATAAGCATTGCAGCCATCATGAAATATTTCATGTTTCTCCTTTTGTTGTTGTTTCTCCAGACTCATCGGTCTGGACAAGTTCGATCTCAAAATTAAGTGTTTTCCCAGACAATGGGTGGTTAAAGTCAAGCGTCACAGTGTCTTCTGTAAATGAAGTAATCTGAGCCGGGAACGGTTTTCCTTGCTGTGAATTCATTTCTACCATCATACCCTCTTTAAACGCAAAGTCAGGTGGGAAATTAGTTCTTGGAAGTTCGCGAAGCAAATTTGGATCATTGTTCCCATATGCTTGTTCTGGTGTAATTGTAAAGGATTTTGTTTCTCCAACAGACATGCCCATTACAGCAGTTTCAAATCCATTGATTACTTGTCGTTCTCCAACTTTAAAAAACAAAGGGTTTCCCCTGGTTCTTGAGTTGTCAAATTCTGTTCCGTCGTCAAAGGTTCCAACATAATGGACACCCACCGTTTGACCTTTCATTATTATACTCATTAATCTCTCTCTTTAAAAATAATGAGGCACCTTTAACCTGTGCCTCCCTGTGGTTTTGTAAAATGTGGGGCGCAATTTATTACCCGCTGCGCCCCGTAGCGGCCCGTATCTAACCGTTCATAAATTTTTGAAAAGCAGCATCTACCTTGCTTTCAGTATTATATTTGGCTGTCTCCGAAGATCGGGACTCACTATTTGCATCGGAGGAAAGATAATCATCCAAGAGGGCTTGTACCTCAGAGGTAGTTCGTCGTTGGAAGAGAGTATCAATCTCCGGGACAGAGCTAACCAAATCGTCACAATTAGCCACAGCATCATCACATAAAACGGATGGTCGCCTTCTTGGTTTCAATTGTGTCTTTGGAAACGATCCCGGTGTATTTGGGACCGTATAGGTTAGAACGATATCAGTTCCTGTTTCTGGATGTGTTATGTCTCCATAATCAGGATCCAATACATAACCCAAAAGGGTTTCATATGCGGTCTTACCATAAGACCAAACTTTTACTCCAGAAGATTCTTGACCTCGGACCAATACTGGAGAGTAATAACGTTTGCGAACAAACAATTTCTTTGCTTCTCGTTTTGCGGTATCGTTATTGTTTTGAACACCGTCTCGCCACAACTGTGATGCGAATTCACATATTGGACATTCTTCACCATCATTCTTCTTTGGGCAATAAATGCCGGGGTTTCTGCCTACATTGTAGTGAAAATGATACTCCTTGAAGGGGTCACCATCTTCAGTGGGCATAAGACGAATAGTTTGGTCGCCTTCTTGTGGTCGCCACTTGGTGCTATTTTCTTGTTTCTTGCCGCCGTTTTTGGAAGCTTCAAGCTTTTCTCTCATTTTGTCTAAATTTAAAGCCATTGTAATTTCTCCTAAGTAATTAAAGTTTTTGCCGTTTCAGGCTAAAGTCGGGGGACAAAAGTCCCCCGCTGTTTATATTATAGCATGTTTATGCTTAGTTGTCAAATGAAAATTGAACTGTTTTTTGTGAAAGTTGACCAACTTGTGTATTGCTGTTAAATGTTCGCCAACCATTCGCTTGTACATCATAAACTGTTTCCATACCCTCCGAAAGTTTACGTTTCTGTCCTCCTCCAAATACAGAACTTGGAACATCACTCTCACGAATGAAAGTCATTTCACGGGTGTTACCTCGTTTAGTTACAAAAGTTCCGGTATATGCAGTGTAATTTTTCATTTTTTCTCCTATTTTGTTGTTTTTTGTTTTGTCTTTATCGACTCTTTGAATATAACATAAAACTATTTTTTGTCAAATAATTTTTTTATATTTTTTCTTGTATGAAGTGCGTGGACTTAATTGAATAGAAAAATGATCGTTCATGCGGAGAAGAGAAAATAGCAAAAGACGAATGAAGTTCATTCTCTTTATCTTGAGCTACTCTATCTTTTATTGACATTAACAAATCATTCTCCTGATTAAGTTCGTCTTCGTTGATACTATACATGTAACCAGATTCAGTTATGTTGTCAAGGGGAAATAACAACTTTTCTTCTGATTCTTCCATAACACCGATTGAGAAGGTTTTTATCCTTGATACTTCTTTTGTTTCTGCTATTGATCCAAGAACTGGCTCTTGTGATCTAAAGTATTCAATGGTCTCAATGATGTTTGCGATTGTGCTGTTTGCATTTCTATAAACATCGCTAATTGGTCCTTCGCCTGCTATATCTACCAATGCTGTGTTGGAAACAAGATAAACTGAATTTATAAGCCCTGAACGAGCAAATTGTTGTAAAACATTGAATGCTACTTTATCTTGCTTTGTTTGAGTTGGAGTTGATAGCAAGTTGTCTGGAGTCATATAAACGACATTTAACTTTTTATTTTTTATCTTCTCCAAGATTCTCAAGGTCGCACCGGAAGTTTTAGAAGCACCACAAACAAATACCCAGCACTCTTTTGCTGAAAAGGTAAGTTCTTTTTTCAATGAGGGGCACTTGTTTTCATAATCCTCAACAGTCTTACAAGTCTTTGGAAACTTATCGGGACCAATGAAAATCTTCTTGTGCCCCTTTCCAAATGAATAAGCGACTTTACAACCCGCTGTGCCGATGCCGATAACTACCATTGTACTTCCTCCAAGTCTTTTAAGTTGTGTCCGATTTGAATCGATGTTTTGAATCTTCCAAGGGCTGTGTCGCTAAACAACTCAACCAACATTGGAAGCAAATTTCTTTCTGATAAATCCATATCAATTGTGACGCAATCATGAACAACCGACTGAACAAATGACTTCTTGTTCTTTAGGAATTTATTAACCTTAACTGCTGATTGTACACAATTATCTGAGGAAGAAGATTGTAGGAGATAATTCAAAGCATGAAAATCGTCTGATTGTATCTTTCTTCCGAATGGAGTTGATATTGTTTCTCCATCATAATGTTTATTTAATAT